>JAESFN010000229.1_pt1 | contig 74553 bp, 64 predicted proteins | sample 9269411 | NCBI WGS metagenome assembly JAESFN01 (sample SAMN14505399, study PRJNA617100) | algae metagenome | isolation source: Iphinoe sp. HA4291-MV1 and co-occurring heterotrophs from trail next to... | place: USA: Maunawili Falls, Hawaii | collected 2009-07-25
CCGAATTTACGCTTGTGGACAAGTAGGAGCCGACTCCCTTGGTAGAAGCAAGAAGCAGACCCTCTGAAGGAAACTTTCGTTGAATGGCTAGCTTTGAACAAGTTTAGTCAAGTTCTGTATAGCAGGTCAGTATCTGGCATACACATGGAGCGCCTGTATTCGCTTACACAATTAGCGGTGAGTATATCGTTGATTTTCAGTCAGGTCAGCCTTCAATTACAATACCTGCTGGCAAAGCGATTATAGAACCCATTAATGTCGTTGTGCGTGCTAGGAATCCTAGCTCAACAGAGCCAGCAAAATTGGTGTTATTTCAGCTGAGAAAGCCTGGGACTGCTTTCCTAGATCCAGTTTCTAAATAATTTACTGCCAAAAATCTGTAACATTATATCCTAAATCCGTCAGCATTTGCCGTAGCAGAGGTAAACTCAGTCCAATCACGTTGCTATGGCAACCTTCGAGTTTTTCTACAAACAAACCACCACGACCCTCAAGGGCAAAAGCACCAGCACACTTTAAAGGTTCAGCTGTGGCGACATACGTGTCAATTGTGCGATCGCTAAGTTGAGCGAAGTAAACTTTTGTGAATTGACACTTGACTAAAGTACGGTTTTGGGATAAATCAATTAGGGCATGACCTGTGTAAAGGTCACCAAAATGACCTTGCATTTTTTGCCAGCGTTGACGTGCTTGTTCAGCATCTGCTGGTTTACCATGAATTTCGCCGTTAACAGCCAAAACGGAATCGCAACCCATAATTAAAGCCGATTTAAACTGAGGTGCGACAGTTTCTGCTTTGCGTTGGGCTAGAGTTTGCACCAATTGTGCAGGATCATTTATTTGGACTTGCGACTCATCAAAATCACTGGGACAAACCAAAGGTTCAATCCCAGCTGTTTGCAGTAAGCGGCGTCGCGCAACAGAAGCAGAGGCGAGTACAAAGGGTGGAGTGCCCATAGGAGGAGATGAGGAGGATGAGAGAGATGAGGGGGATGGTACTAATAACTAGTAAACTGAGAAAGATTCTACTGATTCTTCAATTAATCGTTTCACTCTGCTCCAACGTCTTTCAGGAATTGAGGCGTTGAACGTAAAAAGTTTGCCACGGTTAACAGCAACACTAGCAAGGTCATGGCGCTGTTGGTTATTAGGCAGTGCGATCGCATACTCTAAGAGATAGTATATTGTTCCGTTGGATTCCCGCTCTTCGGCATTGACTAATTCAGCTTTGCGACCAGAACCTTCAGGAGCAAGAGCGTTTTTTCCCAACTTATATCCTACTTCTGTTGGTGTCCCTATTTCTTTCAAAGTTTTGCCTTGTGGAACTGGACTAATTACGACAGAAACATTTTCAGTGAGCTCTATAATGTCGTGGAACACCACATCCGGACCGTTAGCAACTTTAACTTGCACCCAGCCGTTAGGATATGAAAACTCATAGCCATCAGTGGTGTCTATGTAACTTCGTCCAGCAGCAGCCGCTACATTAGAATGACTCAAGCTGAAGGCAAACACTAATAGCAAAATCAATACGATTTTTTTCCACATTTCTACAGTTTCCTTTAGGCTGGAAGCAAGACAAAGCAAAGTCATATTTCGTATTTCATTGTCCCATGTATGCTGACAACTTACGAACTGCGTTGGTTTTCCTCTGGTACGATACCGGAAAATATTGAAACTTGGTTTAAGCAGAATTGTCTGATAGATCCAATGCAACCACCGGAAGAACGCACGGATGTGTATCTTTACTCACCAAAGTGTGATTTCTTGGGAGTCAAACTACGTCAAGGACGGATGGAAGTCAAATGGCGCAAAGCAGAATTAGGCGTAGTGCGTTTTGGTGAGTTTGTAGAGGGTAAAGCAGAAAAATGGGGCAAGTGGGTGTATTCTGACCCTACAGAAGAAAGTTTTCAGCTGTATCAGGTTTTGAAAAATCCTGCGTGGGTGAGTGTTCAAAAAGTTCGTTATTCACAACTTTACCAAGTCTTAACTGAGGTTTCACCACAACCCGTTTCCGCAGATGAGCATATCGACAACGGTTGTACAGTAGAATTTACCTATTTGATAATTCAAGGGAATGCTTGGTGGAGTCTTGCGTTTGAAGCTGTTGGAGAAGATGCCCGTTTGATGGACAATCTTCAGGTAACAGCCAGTTGGGTATTCCAGACTTTTAGTGTTTCCAAGTTGCTAACCCAGAATTCTTACGCTTACCCTCATTGGCTATCACTGGTTTCTCGGTAACTGTTTGCAAAACAGGCAAAAATTACCCTACAGGGGTACTGCCGTGTCTAATAGTACTAAGCTATTATTGCGGAGAATAACGTAATTTTAAATAACAAAGGTGTATTCAAGTTACAGGAATAGCCTTTGCTAAAGAAAAGCTGTATCCAGAATCAACTCGTGACTCTGTCATGGGCAAACTTGAATTGCGAGATGAATAATAGTCAATTTTGTTAAAAGGAACAAGTCTATGAATTTGAGCGAAGGTTACGGTATATTAAAGTGTCATGCGATCGCTGGCAAGATGGAACTTGGCAAAGACACTCCGCACTATCAAGTTCATGTGAAGGACAGTCAGTCTTCGTATCGTCTTGCAATCAACGTTAGGTCAAGTCAAAAACCCTTCGATTTGTTATATTTTGTCGATGACGATTTTCAACATTTCATCACTGACAAACTCGATCAATTGGGCTTTGGTTTTAAAAAACTTGAGGATTCAGATAGGCAAGCCGGAGGAATTGCACTGGACTACATCCGGGGCAATTTATTTAAAGTTAATAACATGAAACCATTGCCCTTCAATTTGCCTGGAGAAAACAACGACCTCAACGAGTTGATTGACTCGTACATTCAACGGGCAATTGAAACGCAAGCGGTTGTGTATGCTTTCGGCGAACCTTGGGGAATTGATAAACCTGAAAATAAGCCTGACAAAGTGTTCGGCTTTCAACCAGGAAGAGGCGTTCATAATCTTCATATGAACCAGGGTAACAGTGGTAACTTTGCCCAAGAAAATGGAGTTTACCAAGATGGGGCATTATTGATTCATTATCCTTCTGCGGGTGGTTCCCGTGAACGCTGGGTAGCAGCTTTCTTCGCATTTCAATCGCAGTCCTTCCATACTGATGATCGCACTGGTAACCCCATAGATAGAAATGTGGGAAATGAACCAGTAGAACCCGGAACTCCAGCAGTGAAGGCGCGCTTGAGAATCATTGCTGCTTTAGTCAATCCTCGTGGAGAAGATTCAGGAAAAGAGTCAGTTACTTTAATTAATTCTTCACCAGAAAAAGTAGATTTGAATGGTTGGGCAGTGACTGATAAACTTAAGCACAAGTATCGTCTTGATGGGTTTAGTATCGAACCTGGTGGAGTTATCACAGTGCCTTTAGATGCAGAAAAAATTCAGCTTTCTAATGATGGTGGAATCCTCTCCCTTCTTGATCCAGAAAGCATCAAAGTTGACGGTGTTTCCTACACTCGTGAAGATGTTCAAGAGCAGGGGTGGACTTTAGTTTTTTAATGCCAGTGGTTAGTGGTTAGCTGTCTGTTCTTGCTAACTAAGTAAGTCCACCAAAATAAACTTAACACTTAAGAAACCGGGTTTCTTAAAGAAACCCGGTTTCTGACGCAGCGCATTTGATGTTTAATTATGTCTTCCTACTTACTAACTATTAACTTGCAACACAACTAATGTCATGTCATCGGTGTTTTGCTTATCAGCACCGATGAATTGTTGTACTTGGTCAAACAGGTAATCTAGTATTTCCTGCGGTCCATTACAAATTCTACAAGCGTAGTTAAATACCGCAATCAGGCTTTCTTCATCATAGCGATCGCCACTTGCCGCTGCTGCATCAGTCAAGCCGTCTGTGTAGTAAAGAATTATATCTCCAAGCTCTAACTGTGCCTGGGCATCTTCGAACTGACTATTGGCATCCAAACCAATCAGCATTCCAACAGTATCTAGACGTGTAAATGTTTTCGTTGTTGCATGCCACCATATGGGAGGATTATGCGCTGCATTGCTGTAAGATAATATCCGGGTTTGGGGGTCATATTCTGAGTAAAATAGAGTGACAAAGCGGTGAGAATTTTCCAAATCCGCGTACATCACTTGATTCAAGTTTTGCAGAATTCGTTTGGGAGAATGACCGTGCAACACTTCTCCCCGCAGCATTCCCCGCATCATGGTCATAATCAGTCCTGCTGGGACTCCTTTGCCCATCACATCACCTATGACTAAACCCCAACGACCATCTACATCTAAACTAGCTTTGTTGTTTGGCTGAATTTGGTTGTGGTTTGTAGGGATGAAGTCGTAGTAGTCTCCACCAACACGATTGGCAGGTTTACACCGTGCTGCAATGGCGACACCTGGAATAGTAGGGCACAAGCGTGGCAGAAGTCGCCTTTGAATTTCTGCACCAATTTCGAGTTCTTGATCTAGGCGTTCTTTTTTCCTGAGTTCTACGGCAAGTTCATCATTTTCTATTGCTACTGCGGTTTGATCTGCCACCAGGCGAACTAACTTTTGTCTCGTTTCTGTCCAAGTATATTCTGGAGCGCGGCTTAAAACATAGAGCCATCCCCGTTCTATATGCTTTACCAGAATAGGTGTACCAAAGATTTGTATATCTGGTCCTAAGCAGCGATGCATATAATCATCCAAAATACCCGAAGTTATTACTAGAGGCTGGGAGTTGGGTATATATAGGATTTGGCTAGTTGCTGTTTCTAGTGCCTTGCGGATATTCTTACGCTGGTGGCTATCCTGCCAATGTAACTGTTCTAATCTAACTTGACCGTTAGGTTTGTACAGAAATAAGGCACTACCATCTGCATCTGTCACTCTTGTTGCCATCAACGGAATCAGTTCCAAAAACTGATTCAAATTATTGAAGCTTCGCAGAGCAAATCCCAAAGAACTCAGTAAATCTTGAATTTTATTTTGTTCTCGGTGCAACCGTGCCACGAGTTCCTTGAGTGCCACAACTGGTGTGACCTCTGTTGTCGGGGTACTACTATTACTATCAATAGGTTGAGATGGTGGTTGAGGCACAGTTACCATTGTGGTTTATATCAGCAAGTTTTAGAATCCTGAAATACTTTCGTTTTTGGATGGCTAAACCATATTGTGATAAGTTTGTCAGTTTAGCAAGAGTAAAAAAACGTAAGGTGTAAATTTGAAAAGTCTTTCGTATTTCATGTGCTGATTTGACTTAATATATAAAATTTAGAATCAAATATTTTTAGCACAAAACGCCCTGCAAAAACAGCGTTATGCGATAGGACGTTAATAAGCTCTTCATTATTTCATAAATTAATAGCTTCGTCATACTTCTTTAGATAGATAAACAATTTATTTAGAAAAGTGAACCATTCTGTTTCAAAAAAGTCTGCTTGGGTTTTGTGAATTGGAGGGTTTTAAAGGCTGACCCTCATCCATATAGCTGAAAATATGCAAACTAAAATGTATTGTAGATAAATCATCAGATCTATGGGTATAAGCTGCGGCAACAGTCGAGAAACAGCAAAAATCACTACTTTGAACTCAAACCTTGAACTCAAAAGTTAAATAATGATGTTTCTATTTAACTGTCACTCTTCAAATATTTAATTTACCATTAGAGAATATTTTATAACCAAAAGTCAGAGAATTTTGACAAAAAAAGAACTCAGAACTCCTTCACTACCCACATTTCACAGGTAGATGAAAATTTTTCGATGGTTTTCAAATCCTTGTATGGCAATACTTTCAGGATGAGGCGGCTTTTGCGATCGCCCTTTGGGCAGATCCTTTGGAGCATCGCCGATCGCGAGTGCGTGTCCTCTCGGACAAGGCGGAGCTTTGCCCATCGCGCAACGCCCGCGCATGGCGATGGTGCAGAGCGATCGCTTCGCGATCGCATCTGACAATTCCCCCCGCCTTTCACCCCCATCTTCAACCGGAAGGAAGTGGAGGTAGGGTGGGGTACTTCCGGTGGCTTGAATAGCCCAAAGCCCAGTCGTTATAACTGGGCTTTAATAATAGACAGTGGAGTTATATCTCCTGGTGGCTCAATATAAGAAGTTTAGATATAAGTGATTACGTTAATAATATCTACCACCAGAGGAACGTTAATTCCGGAAAAGTCAACATGGAATTTTTAACTTCAAGATTGAAGCAGCTTTCGGTACAATTAGACAGCACTAAATTGCAAAAGGGAGAAAAGCTATGAGTTCTCCATACACCGGAGGTTGTCAGTGCGGACAAATTCGCTATGAAATCCGTGCTGAACCGTTAACCCTCTATCTATGCCACTGTAAGGAATGTCAGAAACAATCTTCCAGCGCTTTTGGAATGTCCCTCACTGTACCACGAGATGCTGTTGTCATTGTCCAAGGACAACTGAAAGCTTGGACACGTAAAGCCGATAGTGGACGTGAGGTGACTTGCCTATTCTGCGGTGACTGTGGAACACGATTGTTCCATGAGCGGACTTATAGTGGAGAAACCATCAACGTTAGAGCTGGGACGCTAGATGACACCAGTTGGTTACATCCCGTGGGTAACCTTTGGACAAGTAGCGCTCAGCCATGGGTAACAATTTCAGATCAGATGCTCAATTATGAAGGACAACCAAGGGATGTGCATCCTTTGTGGGAGAAATGGGCAGAACAGCATTCATGAAACAATGAAAATAGTTGTTCCTACTCTTGTTTAAGAGTAGCGTATGCCCAATCCAACCAGGGTAGCAACGCTTCAATATCTGCAGTTTCTACTGTGGCTCCACCCCAAATCCTGATTCCTGGCGGTGCAGCACGGTAAGATGCGATATCAAAAGCAACCTCTTGCTTTTCTAGAAGTTTTGCTAGTTTTTTCGCGGATTCTGCTTGCTTCTCTGGACTTAAGCTTGTAAACCAATCATCAACAATCTTGAGGCAAATTGAAGTACAAGAACAGGTTTCTGGCTTCTGTGCCAAGAAAGCTACCCAATGACTCTGCTCAACCCAGCGGGCAATTGTTGCCAGATTTGCTTCACTACGACGAATAAGGCTGGGAAGCCCACCAATATTCTCTGTCCAGAGTAATCCATCAAGTGCATCTTCCACACACAGCATTGATGGTGTGTTAATTGTGTCTCCTTTGAAAATTCCTTCAATCAGCTTGTCTTTTTGTACCAAGCGAAAGAGCTTCGGTATGGGCCAAGTAGGTTGATAGCTTTCCAGGCGTTCAACAGCGCGGGGTGAAAGCACAATGACTCCATGCTGTGCTTCTCCTCCCAGTACTTTTTGCCAAGAGTAGGTTACAACGTCCAACTTCTCCCACGGTATTTCCATTGCGAAAACGGCAGAGGTCGCGTCGCAGATGGTCAAACCTTGACGGTCATCTTTTATCCAATCACCATTAGGTACCCTGACACCTGATGTCGTGCCATTCCACAAAAACACGACATCATGACTAAAGTCAACTTGGTAGAGGTTTGGCAAACTGCCATAGGGTGCTTTGAGAACATTGAGATCTGGCAACTTCAGTTCGTCTACGACATCTTTAACCCATTCCAAACCAAAGCTTTCCCATGCCAAGATATCAACGGGGAGTTTTCCTAACAGTGACCACAATGCCATTTCCACTGCGCCTGTATCAGAAGCTGGAACAATGCCTAAGCGATAATCAGCAGGAACACCGAGAATTGTTCTGGAACGCTCAATGACTTCCTTTATACGAGCTTTACCAGCTTCAGAACGATGAGAACGACCGACACAGGCCTTTTCCAACTTAGAGACAGACCAACCAGGACGTTTCGCGCAAGGACCAGACGAGAAATGAGGAACTCGTGGTTTTGTTGTTGGAGAAATAAGATGTGGTGACATACAAGATACTTTAAAACGGATGCGACCTGGTGAAAGATCGTAGCTCGCTATTACTTTACGACTTGCTTTGTCCTAGGTCAACAGTCCAAATTTATGAACTCCTATACAAAATACAGATGCCTGCCCAGAATCAACGAGAAAGAAATCAGCCTATGCTGTTCGATGACGTTGCTTCTTAACAAATCTTTACATACAGGCAACACTCATTGCACGAATAAGTCCCCCACTAGAGTCAGTATCATAAAAACTAGAGTAAGCGACAACATCAGTCTGGAGGCTTGAACTTATTAATGGACGCAATGGAGTTTTTTCAACGAAGTACTGGCTCTTGGCGATCGCAGCGCACAACCCATCACCTCGCTTTCAAACGATCTGAGGTTGGTGAGTCGCAAATCGAGGTAGATGCTCTGGGAGCGGACGATCCAGAAATCATTGCTTTGTGTGAATTCCACCAGATTGATGCGAGTCTGGCTATTGGGGGTTGCAGCGTCAGCTGGGGAGGCTCAATGGGCTGGGATCAAGAGGGTGAGAATCATGAGGGCAAAACTGTATTTGCCCTAGTACCTGATGCGGATAATCCCCAGCAAGGTCGGTTACTCCGGGACAGAGGTTATGCCGAAATCGTGCCTGTTGTCGGTTACTACCACATGGATGATGATGATGGACTGGTTCTGACAACCGAATATGACACCATGAGTTCAATAGAGCGCTTCTGGTTTGGCAGTCCCGATTTGCGAATGCGTTGCAGTACGGTGAAACGCTTTGGCGGATTCAACACAGCATCATTCTGCACCGAAATCCGCGTTGGGGCAGATTCATTGAGTCATCCAGAAGTCAATCTAGAAGATGCTGTCACTTCGGATGTAACCCCCACTCAAGCTCAGGAAGTCCTTCAAGTCCGACAGGATCTCTCCAGACAATATTTCTCTTTGTTAGGTTGGTGATCGGTTGTCACAGCAGTGATGCATACACCAGTGGAGTCGAGTATCTGCGGGTGATGCAAAACTTTGTGCCAGATCCAGCGATGGTGGATGTGATGGAGAACCTACGCGATCGCATTACCATCTGCACTTGGATGGGCGAAAATATTCATATGGTGAATGAAGCTCTCCGATGCTGTCTGGAAGCCTGCCACGAGTGTTTCTACCCTGAAGTGCGCCGTGCCATCAGAATCTTTGCTGTCCCCCTAGCTCAACCATTTGGGCTAGATGGTTTATGTAATATTTCGACAACCCCAATCACAATCCTCATCGATACAGGTCGGGTTACTCCAAAGAATTGGTTGAGCATTGTTGCCCATGAATACGCCCATGCTCATCTAGGCTGTCCTGGTCATCGTCAGGACTTTGCAGCCGTTCTGTTCCATCTCTGTCTAGGGCTAGGGCTAGAAATACCTGAGGAGCAAATGGACGCGACGATCTTACGTCGCTGGCCCCCCTACCCTTCAATCTTAGATCCGCTGGCATTTTGGAGAGGAGAGACAGGGAATCTCTAAGCAACCGCACCAATTTTGAGATGAAATCTGACTTCGGGAAGTGGATAGGTCTTGACGTAGAGAACACAACCCTTTGGGGAAGAGGGAATGTAGGGGCAATGAGGGGGATACCTTAGCCATGTCCCAGCTTGATATTCCCCCATCTCGTCTGCCCAGACTCCTTCTAGCACAAAGATCTCTTTAACCTGCGATTCCATTAACTGTTGCAAGGCAGTTTCTGGCTGCCAACGCTCAATACGAACCTTTTCAGAGAAACCCTCTTGCTCATAAAGTGGCTTTACTTCAATCTGGGGGATTGAACTTAGTAACCAGGGTAGATCATTGATGTTCGTTCTAATTTGCTTGCGATTGTCACCCCCATGCTGACGAAGCTTGACAAATGTCATACATCCCTCTGAACTAAAAGGGAGATGAATAAAACTCTCGGGATTGAGAAGATAGGAACCCGGTGGATACTCCCCGGTTTCATCTGCAAAAGTCCCTTGAAGCACCAAAATTTCCTCTCCGTCGGGATGACCATGTTTGGGAAAAAATCCACCTGGGTCAAAGCGCGTCAGCATGGTCAGTGGATGATCCTGTACTGAACTATCCGCCTCAAAGCATCCAAACCAGATTCCTTCGAAGGGAGTCTGTTGCCAAATTATCTCTGCAGAATCCACAGCTACCCGACGAGATAAATTACAGTTAATTTGTATTGGTTCCCATGTTGTAGCTTGAAACTGTTGATATACCATAGATTGAATCTCACATTGTTGTTAAGTCAATGCATTGCGGTTATGTCCCCACCGAGGACTCAAGCGGCATAACTATATTATTCTACGGAAAATTTTCATATATAAATATTGTACGAATTTGTGCAATTCTGTACTTAGAAGCTAAAATACTTAATTAGTGATAGGCTTCTAAATTCTAAATTTTAAACGATTTTCCTGCATCCTTGATACTCATCAAAATCGAGATGCTCCAGACAAAACGTGCCAAAGTGATGTAATCTATGTTAGATAAAAGCCTGAAGGTATAAGGCTTTTATCTAAATGTTAAGGAGTGTAATGTTTTATCAGATTCCTGAAAACTTTAGGCCGTTTTACCCTTATGATGAGAAAAAACTTGTAAAGTTTAGTAAGAAGGAAGTTATTAAACGTGGCTATTCCTCTGCTAGAGTATGCGCCTTTAAGTCAAAATAATCGTGTTGCTGGCTACGAAGTTGCGGGTGATGAACAGCCCAGAATCTTCTCGACCGACAACCTGCTTTCTACTACTGATCTGGATAACCTGATCGAGGCAGCTTACCGTCAGATATTTTTCCATGCTTTTGAGTCTGATCGGGAGCGTTTCCTGGAGTCGCAGCTCCGCAGTGGACAGATCACCGTCCGTGAGTTTATTCGTGGATTGGCTCTGTCCAATACCTTCACTAATAGCTTCTATAACCTCAACAGCAACTACCGCTTTGTGGAACATTGTGTTCAGAAGATTTTGGGACGTGATGTTTACAGCGAACGAGAAAAAATTGCGTGGTCGATCGTAGTGGCAACCAAAGGTCGGGCTGGCCTCATCAATGACCTGCTCAACAGCGACGAGTACCTAGAGAACTTTGGTGACAATATCGTTCCCTACCAGCGGCGTCGGGTTCTGCCCTCAGGAGCCAGCGAATTGCCTTTCAATATCAAGTCTCCGCGCTATAATGAATACCATCGTGCGAAACTTGGTTTCCCGCAGTCTATCTGGCAAACGGTTGTGCGTCGCTACACTCCAACCGACAAACAGCCCAAGGCAGGGGATCCAGCCGGGTTTGCGGCAATGGCTCAAAGCATTAGTCCAGCGGGTAATCTTCCCCAACGGCTCTCGCCTTACAACATTGATTACGAGAACGCAGTGCCTTATCGCCAGCGGTAACTACGGCTGGTCATTTAGCAAGCACGATATAACGTGACTAAAATCCTCCAAAATAGAGGAGTCAGGATTCAGACGCTAGGGTTCAAAAAATGCTTTTGGTGAATCTTAAGTTCTGAAATCTGGCTCCTTATTTACTCAAGGTTTTTTCGGCTAATATAGCAATCCTAGATGATTTGTGAAAAAGGTTTTGATTGAATTAACCGCAGAGGCGCACCAGGGTGCAGAGGAGGAAAACAGAGAGTTTCACGAATGATTTAGGACTGCTATAGACATTATTTAGAATTTTTTGTTGAAAAACTTAATATATTTAATATATAGTGGTATATCTATAGGCAACTACGCTCAAGGCATCTCCGCGTTTGACATTGATTATTTAAGCCTTGTGCTCAACCATGACAGCCTGTTAAAAGTGAAAAGTGAGCCAGTGCGGTGGTAAGGCAGCACTGTAGGAGAGGAGCCAGTCCGTTGCGAAGGAGCGATCGCTCCTTTCCTGCCCTTGCACACAACTTGCATTTTTTCAACGTAAAGTAAAACTCGTCAAAGCTGCAACAGAATCAGCAGTGAGAAAACGCCATACTTCATCACAAGGTGAATGAGAATAGTTAAGAATCGGTTACAAGAAGACTATCGGGATAAGCTCATAAAGTTGTATAATGACGGGAAAGTCAAAAAGTAAAACTGATTTTGACAACGCACTTTTTCTTCTATCTCTTGGAAAAAGCGACAAGACTGTTTGACTTTGATTTGAGTGTGAGATTCGGGTTTTCTGATGAAAACCCAGACGAGGGGAAAACGGGATAAATCCACACATTCTCCACATCTTGTCGCGGGAGTGGTAAATCACCGGACTGCGGAGTTGGGGACGATAGTTCACAGCAGAACAACACTGCTGTTAGCACCAGTCCTCTCAAAATTTAGGTATCTAAATTCAGGCATTAGCTGACTATTACTGCGTGACTCAATGACTGTTAATAATCATTTGTGGCTGCCTGCATCGGCAGATTTAACTTTGTTGCAGGATGAAGTTCATGTCTGGCGAATTAACCTTGACAGACCAGAAACACAGTTGCAACACTTGAATGCAACGCTCTCCAGCGACGAAGTTTGTCGGGCAAAGCGGTTCTATAAAGAACAGCATCGGCAGCGTTTTATTGCTGGTAGGGGTATACTGCGAACGATATTGGGTCGCTACTTGGGTATAGAACCGCAACAGTTGCAGTTCTGTTATGAACCCTCGGGCAAACCAGTGTTAGCTGATACATTTGCTGATAGTAAACTATGGTTTAACTTAACTCATTCTCAAGGGTTAGCTCTGTGTGCAGTGAGTTGCGATCGCCTCGTGGGAGTAGACTTAGAATATATCCGCCCGATTTCTGACGTTCTAGCCCTTGCGAAACGATACTTTTCACCTGGGGAATATGCAGTGATGTGTGGGCTTCCTCCCCATCAAATGCAACAGGTGTTTTTTCGCTACTGGACTTGCAAAGAAGCATATTTAAAAGCAACTGGAGTAGGACTTGCTCAGCTAGAGCAAATAGAGGTTTCCCTCACTTTAGGACAACCAGCAAAGCTAAAAACAGAGCAACAGTGGAGCCTGCTAGAGTTTGTACCTGATAACAATTCTGTTGCAGCTGTTGCAGTGGAAGGTTATGGCTTGAATTTGAAGTGCTGGCAGTATTGATATATAGCAGTCCTAAATCATTCGTGAAACTCTCTGTTTTCCTCCTCTGCGCTCTGGTGCGCCTCTGCAGTTAATTCAATCAAAGCTTTTTTCACAAATCATCTAGGATTGCTATAGCAATCCTAAATCATTCGTGAACAACAAGATTCCCGACTTCTTCTACGAAGTCAGGAATCTGAACATGCGCGATTTTCATAAATCAAATAGGATTGCTATATGCAAATGGTTATGCAAAAAGGTTGGGTTGAGCAATGGCTCAACCCAACCTGCAAATTAAGTAAATTTTAACTTTCTACGCAACGTTCAGGAAACCAGTCGAAATTAAGTAAGCAGAGTATATCATAAACAATTTAGAGTCAATTGGTGGACAGACGATAGAGCTTCCAGCAAGTGCCTTAAGAGTCTCTTGGCAACTAATAATCGGTCTTTTAGTTTGCAAATACAAATCTGGAATGGTCAGTTCTTCTTGAGACCACCGTTCAAGTAAAAATGGTCGCAGTGTGTACAAAGGATTGTCCTGCGAAGTCACATTTTTTAACATTGCTTGCCACTCATCATAGCTCACCAATTGAATTGGAAAACCAAAAGAGCGCATCCAGTCAACTAATATTTTCAAGGAGACAGGTTCAGGATGTTGCAAGTGGAAAGCTTTGCCTATTGATTCTTTCTGTCTTGATAAATAAACAATTGCTTTGCTCACATAGTCTACAGGAGACATATCCAGCATATAGTCTACGTCTGGAAAATATCCCATCTCAAGACAGCCCTTTATCATCAGGTTGGTAAAATCATGGGTGTTAGATATACCTGTTTGACTATGACCTGCTATTAATGGTGGTCTATGGATGGTAATGGGAAGTCCGCGATCGCCAGCAATCTTCACTAACTTTTCCGCAACCCACTTAGTCTGAGAGTAACCGAGATAAATACCCTCCCAATGGTCAAAGTCATCTTGTTCTTTGACGACTTTGCCAGCATAAGCAGGTGATTCAAAAACAGCAACACTGGAAACGTAATGCAGAGGTTTGACTTTGATGGCACTTGCCAAACGTATCACTTCCTGAGTTCCCAAAACATTAGAAGTTTTCAGTGCTGAGTATGGATATACGTAGTTCAACATAGCAGCACTGTGATACACAGCGTCAAGATTAGCTGCCAACATTTCAAACCCTTCAGTACTAATACCCAAGAGTGGCTGAGATAAATCTCCAGGAATAGCGATAATTCTAGAGCTAAATTCTTCTTCCCAAACGGAATATTGTTGCAAATTTTGCTTCAGTTTCCGCTTACCTTCCTCAGAATTTGCAGCACGTACTAAGCAGTAGATATCTGCATGAGTTGTCTGGAGTAGTTCATGGATTAAAAAAGCTCCTAAAAAGCCTGTTCCTCCAGTTAAAAAGACATTATCCAATGTACTTGTAAATTTAAAAGTCGATGCAGGACGAATGTTCGGATCTAGAACAGCTTCAGCGCTCAAATCGGGTGTTGTCGTTTTGAAAGCAGGAAGATTTGTTCGAGGAGCAACTCCTGTGTCTTCAACCTGTAACTCTAAATCTTGCGATTTTTCGGCTAAACGTTGCGAAAGTGCTTCAATATTTGGGTAATGCCACAGTAGCATAGGAGGGACTTCAAATCCCAGCATTTTCTGTGCTTGGGTAACTAAAAGCATAGCTTGAGCTGAGTTTAAACCGTAGTTGTCTAAAGGCTCTTGAACATTGATTGCATCGGGTGCAATTTTTAGTGCCTCAGCAAGAATAGACACCAGCAATGCTTGAATTTCTTCTGCTGTATGAGACTGTTTTGCAGCCATTATTTACATACCTCTAATATAATAGTCTGCGATTTCTTAGAAACCCGGTTTCTTTAAGAAACCAGATTTCTTAAACTCTTTAGTTTGTAGCGCCTAAAAGTCAGTAGAACTAACTGGATGATAGTAACAGTAGTCATCCGAAATTTGCAGTCCTTGAAGTTTGAAACTTTGAATGCGGTATAAAAATGCTGCTCCTGTCATGATGTGATGAGCAACATCAACCACTCGACGATTTTTTGACTCGGCTAAATAAGAACCACGAACCCAATCATTAAAACTACCCATCACCGGACCACACCAAATTTGATAATCAACTTCTCGACCCTTTTCTCCAGAACTAGACCAGCGAGAGGACAATCCTAAATACCAACGAAAAATTGCTGCCATTTTTATTTTGGGATTATTGATTGCTTTCCCTAATTTTTCCGGGTTTATTTTAGATAAATAAGTTGCAGTTTCTTCCCATATTTGAGCGAGGCTCTTACGAAAAACTTGTTTTTCTAATTTCTCTCTTTCTTCAATAGGAATATCTTCAAGCGAGTCATAATTTCTGTATATCTCATACAGTTTCTGCGCTCGTAGAGGAAACATAGTTCCTCTTTTTAAAACTTGAAGCTTAACTCCCATTTCAAACATATCCGCTGCTGGAGCCATCATCATGTCAGCCATTTCTGCTTGTGCTAACAATTGCTTGGTATGTTCACTAGTTCCAGCTTCAACACAAGACTGATTAATTGAACCAGTCACGACATAAGCAGCACCCATCATAAAACCGGCTATTGCTGATTGTGGCGTACCAATTCCTCCGGCTACTCCAACTCTAATAGGTGTTGAGTAACGATATTTTTCTTGAATTTCATTTTTTAATGCCAAGATAGAAGGCAGGAGACAAACGAGAGGACGATTATCTGTATGTCCGCCAGAATCAGCTTCTACAGTAATATCATCGGCGATAGGAAGCGCAGCTGCAAGATTTGCTTGTAACTCACTAATGAGTCCTTTTTCAACAAGTTCTTTCAGAATTTTTAAGGGTGCGGGTTGGAGAAATTTACTAGCGACTTCTCGACGGGAAATTTTAGCAATGACTTTATTTTTGATTTCAATTTGATTGGCTGCATTTACACCTAGTCCAGCCGCACGGTAATAAACAATATTGGGAGTCAAGTCCAAAAATGCTGAGGCTTCTGTGGTTCTGACTCCATATTTGAGGTATAAGTCCACAGCACGGCGTTCAATCGCAAATTCATTAGGACTGTGAATAAGATTAAAAGCGTAGGGACCTTGAGGTAAAGCTTGTTGAATACAGTTAATAGCTGTTTCAAGACGGTCTGGACTTAAACCACCAGCACCAAAGGAACTCAAAATTTTCTCTTTCCCCAGTGCAATGACCATCTCTTCAGATGCAATACCACCAGCCATTGCACCAGTAGCATAGGCGTATTTTACACCATGAGAGGCAAGAAAACTGGAGTCTCCTAAGTGATGTGTTGGCATGGGTGGAGATGTCATCAACAATTCTACTTGTCCTGTTTTCCCATTTTCAGTAGGACAAGAATAACCCTCGTTGGTGACACCAATTTTTCCTGCTACTCTCACGATGTAACAAGGTTTATTTAAATTCAGTAATTTATTTTTGATAGCTGATGGTTCAAAAGCTACACAATCTAAGGAGCCTTGCCAAACTTGATGGTGATTGAAGGAGTTACCAAGAAAGTCAAGACCGTTATTGTATTTACCTAGTACTGGATCTTCGATTTTCACAGTGGCGATTCCCTTGAATTGTTAACAGAGGAGAAAGGAGAGAGAAGAGTAGGAGAACAGGAAGTATTATTTTGTTTCGCGCAGAGGGCGCACCAGGCGCAGAGGTACAAGAAGTCTACTGATTGAGCAAGTTTTCAACGCAAGCTAGTTGTAGTTGAATGATTTCGCTGATTTGTTGACTAAATTCTTGTCGTGATTGTAAGAAGTTATCGTGAGCTTTATGAACTTTAGAGTGGTTAGTAATGAACTTTTCGTACTGGGATTGATTTAAGTTCAGTTGAGGTGTTGAGTCGTTAAGTTTTTGAGTTGTGGTAGTTGGATGAGGGATGGATTGAAAAATGATTTCTTGAGCGACAGTTGACTTACCAGATTGTAACTGTTCCCTAGATTCAAAACTGTTATTTATGGTATTTTTCACGTTTTCTTCCTCTTGCTTAGGTGTTGATAGGATAATGTTGCGGTGATGACTTCTATCGTTATGAGAATTTGTGAGTTCAAAATCTTTGGCAAGAGGAATGTTCTGCTGCTGGTTGCTAACACGATGAAGTGGTTTTTTGATAGCTAAGTTTTGGAAGATTTTACGGTTTTCGTCACTCAAGATTTTGGTGACAATTCTGTTTCCGCCTAAGGTGAGAGTTTTTACAGTTGGTTTATGTTGACTAGATGTTTCTGTTGTTTGACTGTAAAGTGGTGATAAGTCTAGAGAAACGCGATGACTGAGAAGTTTTGCTAATGCTCTGATAATAGAAGCATGGTCGTCTATACCTCTTCTATTGAGAGGTACGGTGATATGTTCTTTATTCTCTAGAATTTTATCAATCCATCGAGAACAAACATTACCAGACCCTGCTTCGATAAAAATTCTTGCCCCATCCTCATAAACTCGGTTTACTAAGCGAGGAAAATCAAGCTGTTGACACAAGTTTTTTGCAAGACTACGACCGATGACATCACTATCTAGTGTGATGGGTTGATACTCAGCCGCAGAGTAAAACACAATGCCGGGTATATTGTGAGAAGGTAAGGTGTTGACTCGAACGATTTCGTCATACTCCGATCGCATCGGTTCGCTATGGATTGCATGGTTGAAGGGAGCGCGGAAAGCGTTGCAACCCAATGTTTGTATCACTCTCTGACAGGCGGCTATATCACCAGCGATTAACACTTCCTCTGGTGTATTTATCTGAGTCATGTAGACGCGATTTTCATTTTTGAGGCATTCTTTAACTTGGGATGGAGTCGCCATTAAAAGATAGGTACTCCAAAAATCATCGTCTGGCGATTGCTGTACTGATGGTAATCCCCAGTATTCGCGTACGGCGTTTTTCGGTCCAGATATCCTGTCTCCAAATAACGGGGATGCGTGAAAAGCACTAATTCCTTGGCTAAAGTTGCTCCATACCCCCATCGAAGACATCATACTCGTCTCGCCTAGGCTATACCCAAACACATATTTTGGCTTGACTCGGAAATCATCTCGGATAATTGTAGTAATAAGTCTGGCAAATGCCATGTCGGTTTCAAAAATTGCCAAGGAATTATTGAGCAATTGCTGTTCGAGATTTTCTAACTGTCTGGTTGATAATTTATTCAAGCTTCTGGGAAAGACGAGCTGAGAAACTTCGGCGAACAGGCTGAAAAGACTTTTGATGACCAAGTCATCGTGAACTCTGGGGAAGAAGCGGAAGAGTGTACGACCGATGCCAAGATAGGAATTGACCGCAGCTGGATAAACATATGCGACACCTGCTTTTTTACCGAGTGGTTTAGCTGTAAAATAACTGCCAGTAGGTGTTTGCCAGTCTTCGGAACGCTCAAAAGCATTATTCACACCTTTAAGCGCAGCTTCAATTTCTCTGGCTAATTCGTTTTTATTCCGTCCAAGAATTGCAAGGGCATAATTTGCCTCAACACGCTCTTTATAAAGAGCAAAAGTTTGGCTTGCAGCAACGTTTAAAGAAGTACAATTTTCGATGGTTGTTTTAAGAGCGTTAATCTGGTCTAGTAAATCGGAGCGATTCTGACCTGCAATGGGGAACAGATAATAAGGTGTTTGCTCTAAATACTTGCTGTGGCGCTGTGTCTGTTCTGCTTCTTCCGATAAAATAACATGAGCATAAGTCCCATCCATCCCTATGCTATTAATTGCAGCGACTCGCTTTTTAGCATCTTTGCCTAAAAACCAAGGTCTTGATTCTGGGGTGACATAGAAAGGACTACCTTGCCAAACCTCTTGATTTTTGACACCAGACCATTTCGGTGTTGCGGGAATGTATCTATGATGGAGACAAAGAGCAGTTTTAATCAAGCTAGCAATTCCCGATGCGACATATGTGTGACCGATATTTGCTTTAACACTGCCTATCGCACAATGAAGACCATTTTTTTCTGAAGGATAAGCTTGGACTAAACCTTCGATTTCTGCTTCATCTTCTTGAGGAATACCGCTACCACAAACTTCTAAGTATTCTATGTCTGTGGGTTTGATTCCTGCAACCTGGAAAGCTTGTTGGGAAACAGAGTTGACGGCTGCTGCATCAGGCGTTGTTAGACGATTGTGCAAGTCATTAGATGTAGAATACTGTTGTGCAAAACTAATAGCATCGACAACTGCATAAATGCGATCGCTTTCTTTTTTGGCTGTGTCATGGCGCTTCAGGACGACTGCTCCCGCACCTTCGCCAACCGTCCAACCATTCGCCTTTTGGTCGTAACTTAGGGTATTGACTCCCGTATTAATTTGTGCTACCTGATTTCGCAGTAAGATGTTTTCTACCCCACCAGCTAAATCAACAGCACCCACAAGCACAGCATCGACTTCTCCAGCACTCAGTAGCATTTGTGCTATTTCCAACACCTTGAACGCGGAATTTTCTCCAGATGTGATGGTAAATGTTGGACCTGTCAAATCCCATAGGGAAGAAATGCGACTCGCCATGATGTTGGCGATGTAACTCAGATATTCGCTGGTTTCTACTGTATGGTGAAGACTGTCTTTAACGATGGTTTCTAATTGAGCAATCTTGTCTTCTGGTAAAGAAATTTCTCCAGCAATCAAACCTTCTTTAATTTGCCAAGAGAGATTCCATCTTTGCTGTAGTTGGTGGACAGAAAATTCTGTTTCAGCCGCGATGAGAACTGCAACATTTGCACCTTCTTTGATTTTCGCATCTTTCAGAGCGCGATCGGCGACTTTCAGAAGTAAGAGTTGTTGCGGGTTCAGCTTAGATAGTTCATTCGGGGGGATTTTGTAAGATAGGGTATCGATTTCTAAATCTTGGATGTATGCTCCTACTGGTGCTTTACCATCTGGCATGCCATACTTCTTGAGTAAGTCTTGTTGCTCTTCTAAGCCATGCCATCTGTCAGGTGGAAGAGATATAAAATGCTGTGTTCCGTCATAAATACTGCGGTCAAAAGCATCTAACCCATTGCAGGAACCAAAAAAGGCATCCATACCCACAATGGCGATTTTAGCAGGTTGCACGGGTGCATTTCCTTGTCCCACCTCTTCTACGTTTCCTTCTTCCAAAATCATATGAGCGTTGGTTCCACCAAAACCAAATGCACTGAGAACTGCTCGTTTGACTGGTCCTTTCTGGGACCATTTGGCGGTACTTGTGACAATTCTTTGAGGTGAAATGACGTTATTTTCTGTCCCTATGGGGTCAGTGACATGAATTGTCGGGGGGATGACACCCTTGGACATACTTAAAAGCATCTTAATCAAGTTAACCGAGCCAGCAGCGACTAGCAAATGACCAACATTTGCTTTGACAGAACCGACTAGAGGTGTTGCTTGATGCTGACCAAAGAAAGTTTCTATTGAGTTGAATTCTGTGGTATCACCTAATAATGTCCCAGTCGCATGGCACTCCATGTAATCAATATCTTTTGGACTGATTTGTGCCTCTTTATACGCGCGTTCAAACGCGAGAATTTGTCCTTTAGAATTGGGACTGAGAAAATGTTTCCCTCGACCATCATTGGAAAGTCCAGTACCGGAAATGGTAGCATAAATGCGATCGCCATCTCGTACTGCATCGCTATATCGTTTCAGTACGACTATTCCAACTCCATCAGCGGTAATGAGTCCTCTGGAGGATTTGTCTAGGGGACGACTGAGATCATTGTCTTCTGGATATCCTTGAACACCGGAAAACAACATCCGTAAAAACAGAGGATCAGAACAGCTAATTCCCCCAGCCAACATCAAATCAGCTTTGTGTGTCCATAAATAATGAGACGCAAGCTTAGCAGCATACAATGGTGATGAACAAGCAGCATCAATGCACAAATGAATCTTGGATAGAGCAAGAGCTTGGGCAATGATAGCAGCTGGCAAACCGGAAACCATTGCGTTGTAAATTGAAGCTTGGGCAGATGCGCTCATTGAAGCCAAATCGAATTCTTCACACTGCAAAAGCTCTCTCAGTACAGGCGTTAGCACCTGCTGATATATAGGAGCAAATAATTGATTAGATAACTTTGTGGGTAAGGAGAGAGTTCCTAATATCACTCCACATTTTGCGAGAACAGTTTCATTTCCTAAATACCCACTATGTTGCAAAGCTTGTTTCGCAACATCAAGTGACCATTGAAAGGTATTGTCTAAACTTTGCAGAAAGTCTGCTGGTAGCTTGTATCCTGTTGGATCAAACTGAAAGTCGCGGATGAATGCTCCTTTCAAAGAATAGATTTTTTCTGGTTTCCCTTTGACCGGGTCATAAAAAACTTGTGGATCTACTCCTATTTCTTCAACAGTCACTGAGGATGTTGAGTCTTTCTGCTGGATAAGATTCTGCCAGAATTCTTCAGGATTTTTGGCATCAGGAAACAGACATGAAAACCCAATGATTGCTATTTTTTCCACGGATTACGTTCCTTGTTTTGAATGATTCAACAAGATGTATTAGATATGTTGGAGAAATAATTGGCGTTGCTGAATGTGAGTATGAAATGACAAAATCAACAACTAACACTGGCTCTCTGCGTCTGGTGCGCCTCTGCGCGAAATTCAATTCATACTGTCGCTCAGCAACGTCCTATTTTATGAACTCTCTCTAGTTCTTTAGCCTCTCAGAGATTGAGTCGGTATAATAATGCCCTTACCTCCCAACAGACGCGAGCAGACTTGTCCTTGGGAATCGTGTACGATAAAATCGGCAATGACGCTACTTGATGTTTTCGCCTTTACTTCGCAGGAAACGTAAAAAGGTGTATTGCAGGGAGTCTGAGTGTATTGCTCATATTTTTGAATTCCTGCGGGTAAGCATATTTCTTGATGAAAATGCTGCATCCAAATCCATAAGGGATGGGTACTTAGGTCAATTGAATAGGGATTAACCCACGCAACTGGAAACTGTCCTTGTTGTTTATCTGTCATTTCATGCCAAACGCACTCAGTTGTGATTTTTTCCGAGCTAATATTTAAAACCCTAGTGAGTTCTTGAAAGGAGGCTCCATGAAAGAGAGGAAAGAATGATGATGTTTGGGTTTGATAAAAATATTTGCCAGTCATGGTGATGATGTTATCTTCTTCAAGATTTAATTGCTCGCAAGTGGGAAGTTCAGGCAGTTTTTGCACTAGCTGAACTTGAGCAATACTGAAATGATAATTAGTTTTACCTTCAGGGGTTTTACTCCATATTTTTGCTTGAAAGATAATTTCCTGTGAATCAGTTTTAGAAATTTCTTGTAGGTCGAGAATATATTCATCTGCTAAGGTTTCATTAAAAGTAATCCCCTTCAACACTTTGAAATCTGTGTTGCTGAAAAATCTATAACCTGGATAAAGTTGTTCGCAGGAATCAACAATCCATGACACCGCACAAGTTGCTGGTAAAACTGGCTTATCAGCAATGATATGGTCGAGTAAAAATGGATTGGCTTCAAATGAAAGTTTGCGCCTGATGCGATAGGTTCGCAGTTGAGAGTCTAGCGGTGCTGGAGGCGGAATAAGAGGACTACCAATGACAACTTGTGCTGTTTTGTGATTAGCAGGATGCAGCTCGTTGACAAGCATTTGTGTCCCAACTTCGACAGGGAGAATATCAATACCCCGTCGGGCAAATTCTTTTTTCAATTGCGGTGTCACCATACCGCTATCCCAACCACCCCAATTTATTGCGACAACGTGACATTCGGGGTAGCGTTGCTTAACGAGATGGGCTGATTTGTTGAGAATTTCGTTAGCGATCGCGTAGTCTGTTTGACCAATATTACCGTAAAAGCCTGTGACTGAGGAAAACAAAACCAAATACTCAAGTTGACTAGGTTGGACACAACAGAGAAGATTTTCTAGACCTTTAACTTTGGCAGTATAAACCTTCTCAAAATCCTGTTCTGTTTTCTTTTCAATCAATTTATCAGCTAAATTGCCAGCACCGTGTATGATGCCAGTAATCGGTCCAGTACGCTCAATTACAGTAGCAAGTTTCTGTTTTAAGTCATGTCCATCAGTGACATCAACGCTTAAATATTCGGCATGACCTCCTACTTGTTGAATGGCTTCTAAAGTCTGTTTAATTTCTCTATTCGAGATGATTTTGTTATATAGGTTTTGTACATTCATTGGTGTGGGTTTCTCTCCCAGTGAGAGAAGGTCTTCCATAATACGTTTTTTTAACACTGGTTCGTCAAAACAATCTTTAGCCCAATCTGGTTCTTTGTCTAAGAGTTCGGAACGACCTATGAGAATAAATTTACAAGGATAGTGTTGTGCTAATTTGATGGTACATTTAGCTGTAATGCCTTTCGCTCCACCACTAACGAGGAAAACTGATGTAGAAGGAGTCTTGGTTGTTAGTGTCATAAGTTCACCGTAGAGCTTGTCTTTTTGTTAATCAATCAAGATTGATGTTTTAGCTGTCTTTTAACTTTCAAGGAAAATACAATTCTTCCAAAAGTCTGCATTTTTTATATGAAACCGCAGATAAACGCAGATGAGAAGAGACAATTTTTGACTCTTTCTGCAAAAAGTTTATTTTTGAGATACGTTCAATTGTTGTTGAAGATTTATGCGAGTATCTGGAGTTTCTAAAGGCGGCGTTTCTTGAGGCGGAGGTAAAGTTAGTGCAGCTACAATTAAGGCTAATACTATCATGATAGCCGCTATAATTGGAAGTAAGTTATCATGATTTTCTGCATTTTGATAATAAGAAGAGACAAGTGAAGAAAGAAGTCGAATATCACCAAAATCTCTTTCGTTAGGTAATAGTCTAATGGAGGAATGATATGTTTTGTAGCCATCGGCTTCTATTTTTATTTCTCCTTCCAGAACACTACTGTTATCAAATGGAACTTGAAATTTATAAATTCCTTCCAAGTCACTATAGACAATACGTGAATAACTCGACAAATGAATTGAGATTTTAGCTCCACTTATAGGAGCTTGTTTCTCTCTATCGAGAACGCGACCAAGATAATGAATTTCTTGATTATTAGGCATAGTTTCCAGTGAGAAGGTAGAGGAGGAAAAGGGGACGGGGGGACAAGGGGACAAGGAGAGCTCTAGAGCAGAGGAGATGTTGGCGCAGCCTCCCCGACAGGGGAAGAGTCAACGTCCACTGGCTCTTTCCTCCAATCCCCCCATCCCCTCATCTTCCCTATCTTGTTAAATTTCGGGAGTACTAATTAGAGTGACTCGTCCCTGTGAACTGTAAGCAACTTCAGTAATATAACGATCAGGGTCGTGTAGCTCAGCAAAAATGTGCCGTGCTGACTCGTCTGCATCAATGTGAGGACTCAAATCAATTGCTCGACAAAACACCTTTTGCCATTCCCAATTGAGAGTCTTGGTTAATCCAAATAAACCTGCACTTATGGGACCAAAGTTAACACTTTGTCCTAACCCAAAGGCTCCATCAAGATGAGTAACAGTGCAAAAACAACTACGTCCATAATGTGTGGCTTCATTGAGGGATTTTTTTAGGTGTTTCGCCATGAGAAAGACGTGCTTGACAATTGCTTTTTCCTCTTCAAGATAGGGAATTTTGCCGTTGCAGGTGACTTCAAATAAGGGATTTAAATGGATAAAAGCATTAATCGGACCATATTGAGTGGAGATGGTGGCTAGTTGTTGTTGGAGATGTTCCTCACTTAAATCAGCGAGATTTACGCGATCAACTCCTGGGGGTAAAGGTGAGTGTTGTGGAATGAGCGATCGGGGAAAACTTAGAACAACAATTTTCCAGCCTTGTTCGGTGAGGAATTGAGCCAATTTGGAAGTGGTGAGGGAGCCATCATCAGTGAGTAAACCGATGTGTCCCTCTGGTAAGGTGAACTCTAAAAAATCCGGTTGAGGCAGGATTTTTAATCTGACTTGACGACGAAGGGTACTGTTGTTTAAGTTACCCGATGGGTTGGAGGGCTGGTTCAGAAACTTTTTTTTTTCCGTACCAACTAACTTTTGCAGATACTCCACTATTTGACCGATGGTACGCAGTTCTCCCAGTTCTTCCACATTCGGTTGGGGTAAGTTGGGGTACATCTCCTGCATTGTCCCCAAAATTTCTACACGCTTAATGGAGTCAATCCCTAAGTCTGCCTCCATATCCATGCTCAAATCTAGCATTTCTACTGGGTAACCCGTCTTTTCACTTGTAATTGCTAACAAGGTTTGACCCAAGTCTGATAAATCTGTGTCCGCTGCTTCTGCTTCTGCACTAACTGAGATACTTTCGGTGACTGAGGTGGAGAAAGAAGGGGGGGTGGAAAGATGGGGTGTTTGCTCAGCGTCTTTGAAGAAGTCTGGAGTGAGGGAATAATTCTCGGTTTCCACTTGCTCCTGTATTCTTGCGTCCTCTTGTATAGAAATAGCAGTTTCTACAGCTATAGATTGAGCGGCAATGAATGAAGAAGTAGTGGATTGGAGACATTCGACAATTTGACCGATGGTGCGTAGTTCTCCCAGTTCTTCCACATTTGGTTTAGGCAAGTCTGGGTACATTTCTTGCATTGTTCCCAGAATTTCCACGCGTTTAATGGAGTCAATCCCTAAATCTGCCTCCATATCCATGCTCATATCTAACATCTCGACTGGGTAACCTGTTTTGTCACTGATGATGGCTAACAAGTTTTTCCCCAAATCAGCAACATTTACACTGACACTAGAGGTCATTGTAGGAGAATCTGTCGGAGCAGGTTCTGTCCTGAGTGCTAAAGTTTCAGTCACTACAGGTGAGGAGATGGGACCAACGGATGGGGTAGCAGATGTAACGGATAAGTTATCTGTGGGACTGACTGAGAACTCATTCGCACTAACAAAATCTGTTGCTTTATGTATCTGCGTTTGAGTGCCAACTTCTACAACTGAATACAATTGTGTATCCCTTTTGACTGTGGGTTGTGCTTCAGTTGTTGATATCTGATGAGTGGGAGGAACTGGGCTGTCTTGTTTAGTCGTTGTTGTGTCTAAAGCAATGAGAGATTCACGTTTTTTATTATTTGCGGCTGTTGTTTTATCAAGAGAAACTACAGGTTGAGTTATTGCCAGCTTATCATTGACAAGCTGTGAATACTCTTGCTGTATCAGTTGGAAAAAGTTTTTGGTGTATTCTACCTGAGTATTGAGATATTGTTCGTGAACACGTAGAGTTTCACCTTGTTGAGAGTGAAACTGCATCATGCTATGCTCTAAGCTTTCCATAAGAACTGGCTTGAGCTTTGCAGTTTCCTCTGAGGATTTGCTGTTGGCAAACAAAGAATTCTGCTGCTGCATCAGTTGGAAAAAGGTTTTGGCATATTCCATCTGATGGTTGAGATAGTGTCCGTGAACTTGTAAACTCTCGCTTTGATTTTGCTGAAATTGTGTGAGGACGTATTCTAAGCTTGCTAAAACTTGTTGGTTATTTACGGATTGGTCTGGATTTGTTTGCATTTTTGGCTGTGGATGTGGAATGGATTGAGATGAGGGGGATGAGGGGGATGAGGAAGAGGCTTCTAATTTTGAATTTTGAATTTTGAATTTTGAATTGTCTTGTCCTCCTTTTCCATTCGTTCCCTTGTCCTCAATCTTCTGGTTGGCAGGAAGTAGGGATTTATTTATGTGCCCGTTACTTTGTATAACCGTTGCTGGGGGAGTGGCGGTGATGGTGGTGAGTGTCGCTGAGAGTGACTTGGAGTCAGTATGAGCATTATTTTCAGATGTGCTTGCAGGCAATTTCACTTTGTGCCCATCGTGCAAAGCTTGCTCAAATGCCATTTTTGTTTTTTCTGACACGTAGTTGATGCCGTTTAAACGCACGCTCAATCCCTTGCTTTTCTCAGTTGCAGGTATAGATTGTGGCAGTTGGTAAGGGTCGAGGTTTTTTAAGGACAAACCAGCAACACGTAACTGTACGACAGCTTCCCTTAAAGAGCGATCGCTGTCTTTTTGGCTACTGGGGTTCAAAGCGACAGTTAAGTGAGGGCGATCGCCTAGAATCTCTTTCACCAAACCTGTGAGAATTTTCTTTGGACCAAATTCAACAAAACAAGAACCACCTGCAGCATAAATATTTTCAATTTCCTGCTTAAACAGCACCGCATTAGAAAGGTGAGTTTCTAAAATTCTTTGAATATCTGCTGCTTCTTTGGGGTACTGCCTTCCTGTCACATTGCTGTAAATAGGTATTTTCGGATTTTGGAGACTGATACTCTTGATAGCTTGGGCAAAAGCTTTCTGAGCAAAAGCAATCAACGGTGTATGGAAGGCTGCTGACACAGGTAACAAAACGGCTGCATATCCTTGTTCTTGTAGAGTTTGCCGTACTCTCGCTATTTCTGCTGCAGGTCCTGCTAACACCACTTGACGGGGAGAATTGAGATTAGCAATTGTCACGCGAGGAAAATGCTTAAGAATTGCTTCCACCTTGCCAACTTCTTCTTTCACGGCGAGCATAGCTCCTGCATCGTAATCAGGATCTTGGGGAGCCGCCATTGCTTGACCCCTAGCTTTCACCAAGAAGCAGTAATCTTCATCACTCAAAACACCCGCAGCCCACAATGCTGTAAGTTCTCCAAAGCTATGCCCTGCAACGAAATCTGCTTTAAACTCTGCTTGTTGCAGTATTTTGTATAACCCTGCACTCAACATCCCAATTGCTGGTTGAGCATATTCTGTGCGCTGTAATGCAACAATTTGGGCATTTTTTTCCACTTCCTCAAACACAGGATGGGGAAATACAATTTCTGAAAGTGGCTGCAAATTATTTTTGAGCAAAAGACTATCCATGTAGCCGAAAAGACGCCGCAGGGTGGGGAAATTCATCACCAGTTCCCGACCCATATCCAAGTATTGAGAACCTTGTCCAGAGAACAAAGCAACAACTTTTCCAGTCAACTCAAGACCAGAAGAGCGGTAGTAAATTCCTTGGGGATGCTCCCATGAGGAGTCTGAAGCTCTGCTTTTGAGTAACTCAATACTGATTTGCAGCAATTTGCAAGCCTCAGCACAAGAAGCTGCAACAAATCCAACTCTCGCTGCGCTCAGAGGAATGTCTTTTGATTTAGACTCCTCTACAAGCTCCACAAAATTTCTGTTACCCTCCTGAGATTGCAGCTTACTTAAAATTTCTTCACAGGTTGCGAGTAACTGTGCAGGAGTTTGAGCAAACAGCAACACCTCACTGGGAGTATTGTGTATACGATAAGCGCGGTTTTGTTCGGCTTCGTATTCTTCCAAGACAACGTGATAGTTTGTACCGCCAAAACCAAAAGAATTGATACCCGCCCGTCTTGGTGCTTCCCCTTCAGCACGAATCCAGGGTTTAGTTTCGGTATTTAGGTAAAACGCCGAGTTTTGAATATTAAGTTTGGGGTTAGGTTGAGTAATATTAATTGTGGGTGGTAATATCTTGTGGTGTAGCGCTAAAGCAGTTTTGATTAAGCTTGCAGCACCTGCAGCAGCTTTTGTATGTCCAATTTGGGATTTCACGCTACCGAGTGCAATGTACTGCTTGTGTGAGTTTTCCCCAAAAAATTCTCTTAGAGACGCAAATTCTGTGGGATCACCAGCCATCGTACCTGTACCGTGTGCCTCCATTAGGGTGACGGTTTGGGCTGAAAAGCCTGCATCTTCGTAAGCACGCTGTAAGGCTTTGACTTGTCCTTCTTGTCGAGGTGCATAGATGCTTTTATACCGTCCATCGCTGGAGGTGCCAATTCCTTTGATGACAGCGTAAATTTTATCATTGTCTTGTATAGCATCTTCTAGACGTTTAAGGACAACCATACCGACACCTTCACCCAGCATCATCCCATCGGACTTAGCGTCGAAGGGCTTGACATTATCGCTAGGAGAAACAGCAGGTGTTTTGCTAAAACACATATAAGCCATGATGGTGTTGTCAGTATCAACTCCACCAGTCAGCATCATGTCGCAGCGATGCTCAATGAGTTCGCTAATTGCCATTTTTAAAGCAGCGAATGAACTAGCACAAGCTGCATCAACAACGCAGTTTATCCCGCCTAAATTTAAGCGGTTAGCAATTCTTCCAGCAACTACGTTACCTAACATACCGGGGAAAGCATTCTCATCCCAGTTGACGTAAGCGCTTTTGATTTTTTTGATAATTTTTTGCGTATCTTCATCGGATAAACCACTGCTTTTAAGCACCTTTTCCCAAACGGGATACTCTAACCTAGCAGCGAGTGGTAATCCTAGTTGGTTTCCTGCAACGCCTAAAATAACCCCAATAGTCTCGCGATTAAACTCGCGGGATGTGTCATAACCTGCATCTTCCATTGCCTCTTTTGCAACTACTAAACTTAATAGTTGCGCAACATCTGTCACTTCTAAGATGCTAGGGGGAATTCCAAATTCCATTGGGTTAAAATCAACGTATGGGATAAACCCACCTCTTTTACAGTAGGTTTTTTCCTCTGGTGTTCTAGGATTGGGGTCATAGTATTCTTCTATGTTCCAATGTGTCGATGGAACATCAGTAATTCCATCAATTTTATTAATAATATTTTGCCAGTATTCTCGCAAGTTTCTAGATTTTGCAAAAAGAGAAGCCATACCAATGATGGCGATAGGATTATGTTGTAATGTTCTATTAATCTTGGTAACTGACAAGGATTTACCAGACATCATTTTTTTCTCCTCAATAAACCTATACACAGCCTTTTCAATGTTGTTTATCTGAGCTTCCAATTCCGCCAAGGCAGTATCAATTGAATAAGCAGACATAGGACATAGACTCCGCCGTGAGTAGTGTGTTTTGTGTAGCTGCAGTGATTTCTGTGGCGAGTCAAAAAAGGACTATTTCCTATTTGAAGCAGCTATCCTATCTGCAAACAGTAAAATATTCAGTTCAAATCAACACCACATAAGAGATACAACCTGGTGAGTTAATGGTCTTAGTGTTTTAGGAAATTTCGGCAATGTTACAGCCAGCAATTTTTGCTAAACATGCTATACAGTGCCTGACTCCTGATGTTGTGGTAGCAGGTCGATGACATTATTGAAACTTGTAAAATAGTCCTGTAGTGCGTTAGCTGCTGGACCAGTAAATTCCATCCATTCAGAAGACAAGTAATTCTGAGGATTTTGAGAAATTGTTTCCAACTGAGACAATGAAAACTTGGGAGTTGCTATGAGAACAGAAACGCTTTTTTCTCCAGAGCTAGTTTGATGATTTAGTTTAACTGCGGCAACGTAGCTGGTGTTAATGACAACGTTCTGTATCTTGATAAATGCCATGGTCAGTTTTAACGTTCAAGATAATATATTCTATGGAATTTGACAAACAATATTTGACAAATTCGTTACCGAAAAAAACACCCCTCTCAATCCGAATACATGGAAAAATCAAACAAATAATTGAGTTATCACTTGGTGATAGCAAGCAGACTATTTTTCGTTTTTCACTATCAATTCATTTAATAATGTGCCTTACTACCTGGAAGCATGATAATTAATAAAAACACTAGCATAAACGATGGGAATTGAATAGTTCGTTTTTAGCAATTTTAGAAGAAAATAGGATTTTTACAGATATAAACTTTTTCAAAAATAAAAAAGTATAGGTGTTTACTATTGTTTAGTGTCTGTCAAGCTCTTTATTAGGGTTTTTAGATAAAATTTGTTCTTATAAAGAAATAAGTGTATTTTTTGTAAGTTCACAGGCTATTTAACAAATACATATGTTAACAGGATAGGTATCAGTGTCTTTTTTCTAAGAACATAATTATTATTGTGATTTTCAGCCTTACAGCGCTTTTCAAGTAAATTGATAGTTCCTGGTACTTTGAAGACATAATTAATCTCTGTAGGTTGGTTTGAGGTTACCCAAACCAACCGAACTTTAGACTTCAGATGCTCCTGTTTTCTTTGCTTGCTTACCAGTCCACTCTTGCCACCGGATGATTCCGCGACTGACCAATTCTGGATTCTCCCCTCCAATAAAACAGGTACGTCCCATCTTTTCACAAGTAATCAGAATTTCACCGTGTCCCATAAACGGGGCAATGACAAAATTATTTTGATTTGTATACATACTTAGTAAGTAAGCGATTATCCCCTCAACTCCTTCTATGTGAATTGGTATCTGTGGCTTGGATATTGATTGGCGCGAAAAAATACCTACGTACAAATTACCAAGTACTAATTCGTATTGAAATGGCATCTGAGTGCAACTGCAAAAGTTATAAATGTTGTCCTCAGAGCGTAGCACAGCGACAACTCGAGCTTCATCTACTAAGTAATCATGATTCCAACTTGGAGAAAGGGTAGCAATAGCTAGAGCCGCATTACCAGGAAGCAGGTTCGTGAATTGTTTGCTATCAGTATCTCCACAATAAACAAGGTGCTGTTGATTGAGCATCCATTCATCACCAATGCTAACCAAAAGTTTGCCTTGGGCTAGTGTTGGTTTTCCTGATTGATGCTGCTCAACCTCTGATTGAGCTTTCTTAACAGCCAACTTAGCTTCTCTTTTTGCCATAGCAATTTTCAAAGCTTGCAACTGTAACTCTTGTTGCCTAAGCCGCCATTGTGCCGCTATTTTAGCTTGCTGTTGGGCTTCTTGTTTGTCTGTTTTAGTCTGAGCTAACTCCAGAGCCTGTTCCGCCTGTTCTGCTAAACTGCGTTCTTTACTTCCTGCTCTGGCTATCTTGAGCAGTTCTGTTTTTATATCAGCGATAGGCGTATTTTTTATTTTCTGTTTGACTTCTTGGTGAATATCTTTGGCTATCTGCTTATCGTGCTGCAAGCTACGCTCGCTATATCCAATTTCTTTGGCAAACTCTAAATTCGTCTTAGAAGGTGGTGAAATGATTTCACTACCTTTTAGGGTATGCTGGTTATCCCCTGCTTTAGCCATGAGTCCGAGTCTATCCAGAATTTTCTGGCGCTCTAATAGCATTTCTGCTCGTTCTAGAGGTTTTAACTCATTGCGGATAAAATTCTCGTCAATCTCCGCCAAACGAACTTGATCAGCATCTTCGTAATCAACAACATTACACTCGATTTTTTCTAAACCAAGGAGCTGACAAGCAGTAAGACGATGTAGCCCAGCAATCAGATTCAGCTTTCGGTCTACTGTAATAGGGTTCAATAGACCATTAGCCTGAACTGATTCTTTTAACTCCTCAACCTTGTCGCCGTTAATTGGACGGCGGTTATGGCCAATTTTTATTTGGTCTATGGGTACTGACTTTATAGGCATAATTGCTGCTCTTTAGTGTTGCCAGCGAAAACACTAACAATAAGATATCGTTAGTTTATTTTATCAGTACTATCAAAAACAGAAATTTCATGATAATTCTGATAAGAATGTTTTATATCTCGCTACTGTGCTGAAAGCCATCTAAAGAATAAAGTATAAATTATGAGGTGAGTGTTGAATTTCACGGTTTCCTCCAAAACATGAAATAGAGATTTTGAACCAATATACTGGGTTACGTTTTCTTTTTGAGGATTACATCTGTATATTTTTTATCACTTCATAAACCTTTTTCCTTCATTATGTTTCCTTCATTATGATTGATTGCTCTCAGTACTGACTGACTTAAAATTACGGAAGTCGATTGTTAATAGAAAGTTCCCTGTTTTGGTATTTGAGTTATCCGCCTGGGCGCGGAAGGTAGAAGTTAGAAGGCACAATAAGCCAGTGTTCAGACGAATCCAACGTAGGTTGGCAGTGCCCACTCTACAAATTAAGATTTTCGGTAATTCGCGCTCCAACATTAGTAACGTGGTAGAAGGATAAATGAAATATTTCTTGATTTGTAGTTTATGCAACAGCATTTTTTCTACATTTTGTTCTCTCAAAACTGAAAATCGTGAATAAAAAAATCAGATAATTTTATCCATTCCTAGTTGACAGAATCAAAGTTTTTTGGCACGATGAAATACAAGTTTTTGCAAATTATCTCTGACGTCGCTTCGTTTTACTTAAGACTGAGGTTTATCAGATAGCGTTCCTAGACTTTTAAACTAATTTAGCCAATGTTTATATTGGACTAAAAATTAGTAGATTTTAGTGTCACAATACAATCCGTTTTACTACCGACATAGTTATCCTTGGTAGCTTTGTTCTAAGCAGTTGCGTACAAAAGTTTCTAAAACTTATAAGACTTTTCCAGTTATAAATTTCAGATCCACACAGGAAAAGTTCTCTTGACAATTTCCAGATACATCCATAGCAATCAACTGGTATAGCCATTCAGGCTACCCTTCAGCATCACACAATTGAGATGAAAATATGGCAGCAGAAAAAGAAAGCCAGTTATACGCGAAACCCCCGTATCGATGGCAAATTCTATTAGCAGCTCTTATTGCTTCAGTTACCGGACTCCTATTTTTTCAGAATTTTTCCCGAAGATCTAACGTTCACACTCAGGCAGTAAAAGCCCCAAAGGCTTCCTCAACCAGAGTTGTGAGATTTGCTGTTACTGCTTTAGGACGTTTACAACCTCAAGGTGAAGTGACTAGGTTGTTTGCTCCTAGTTCACTCTCTGGTGTCCGAGTTGAAAAAATGCTGGTTAAAGAAGGAAATGAAATTCGCTCTGGGCAGGTTCTGGCTTTGCTGGAAAGTTATGCTCGCAGTAAGGCAGCTTTACAACAAGCTTTAGACAAAGTTCAAGTTGCTCAGGCTCAACTCGCGCAAGTCAAAGCTGGAGCTAAACCAGGAGATATAGAAGCTCAAAAAGCGGCGATCGCTCGCTTAGAATCTCAATTAAACGGAGAAGTCGCGGCTAAGCAAGCGACAATTGCCCGTTTGGAGGCTGAGGTAGAAAATGCTCAAACTGAAAACAATCGATATCAGCAACTTTATAAAGAAGGTGCTATTTCAGCTTCCACATCAGACAGCAAGCGTTTGCAACAACAGACAGTGCAACAGCAATTGACAGAAGCCAAGGCAAACCTTAACAGTAGTATCAACACAATCAACGACCAACTCAAGGAAGCAAAAGCTAAACTAGGGAGTATTAAAGAGGTTCGTGTTGTAGATGTTAAGTTAGCAGAAGCTGAGATTGCGAGTGCTATCACTGCTGTCCAACAAGCAAAAGCAGACTATGATTTAACATATCTCAAATCTCCCACAGATGGCAGAATTTTGAAAATTCACGCCAAAACAGGAGAAGTAAACAGTAATGAAGGGATTGTTGAGATAGGCAAAACATCTCAAATGTATGTGGTGGCAGAAGTTTATCAAACTGATATTAGCAAAGTGCGTGTCGGTCAAAAAGCTACCATTACTAGCACTGCATTTCCTAAAAAAATAAAAGGAACCGTAAGTGAGATTGGTTTACAAGTTGACAGACAAAATATTCTAAGTGTCAATCCAGCAGCAGACACAGATCGCAGAATCATAAGCGTGAAAATCCGCATTGATGATCCAGCAGATAGTCAAAGAGTCGCAGGTTTAACTAACTTACAAGTGGATGTCGCTATTCATATTCAGTCAACAGTGAACAGTAATCAGTGAACAGTGATACTCCCGAACCGCCCAAAGAATACCTATTTAAAAAACCGCGTTCAAAGAGTGCAAGGTTAGCGTGTCCTCTGGACATAGACGCTCTCGACGCGTTCGCCCAAGGGGCGACGCCTTCTCCTAAGGGGAGACGCCAAGGGCGAACGCGCAGCGTGTCGCAGACAAGGGCGAACGCGCAGCGTCTCCGTCAGGAGAAGGAAGAAAAAAGAAGATAAGTAATTTTATAGCGATTCGGGAGTAGCTGATAACTGGTAACTGGAACTGATAACTGATAACTGATAACTGATAACTGTATTAAAGGCTGGAATTATGGTTGTTAAAACTCCTTTGGCATGGCTGCAACTCGTCCGAAACAAAGTTCGTTCTCTTGTAGCTGTGGCTGGTATTGCTTTTATTGTCATTCTGATGTTTATGCAACTTGGTTTCCAAGATGCTCTTTATTCCAGCGCTACTCAAGTACATCGACATCTCCAAGGCGATTTATTTTTAGTCAGTTCTCAATATAAAGCATTAACAGCAAATCAAAGCTTTTTCCGGACTCGTTTGTATCAAGCCTTGGGGTTTAATGGTGTTGAGTCCGTCAGTCCTATGTATATAGGATTTGCCAAATTTAAAAATCCTGTTAACGGTCAAAAATACTCAATATATGTTATTGGGTTTGAACCAGGAAAGCCTGTTATGGATATGCCAGAAATTGAGGTAAATTTAGATAAAATTAAAATTCCTGACGTTGTGCTTTTTGACCGTAATTCTCGATCAGAGTTTGGAGACATCGCTCAGAAATTTGAACAAGAAAAGACAGAGCAGGTCATTGAAATTTTTCCCTTTAACTCATTAGCTGGTTATAGAGTGAGAATTGGTGGCTTATTCAATTTAGGTCCTTCGTTTGGAGTAGATGGAAATTTAATTGTCAGTGACTCTACTTTTCTTAGAATATTTCCCAATACTCGTCCAGCAGAAATAATAGATATAGGAGCAATAACTCTTAAACCTGGTATCAATCCGCAAAATATTCAGCGAGATTTACAAAACAACTTACCTGATGATGTCCTAGTTTTTACTCGTCAGGGATTTATTGATTTTGAAAAAGAGTATTGGGCTAACAGAACACCAATTGGTTTTATACTGAATCTCATGTTGTCAATGGCTTCTGTGGTTGGTATAGTCATTGTTTATCAGATTCTCTACAGTAATATTTCCAATCAATTAGTTGCTTATGCGACTTTAAAAGCCATAGGTTATGCAAATAACTATCTATTCAATGTCGTCTTTCAACAGGCTTTTATCTTGGCAGTTTTGGGTTATATACCAGGATTTGCTATTTCTTTAGGTTTATATAATTTTGCTATGCAAGTCACTAAGTTGCCGATAATGATGTCTGTAAATAACGCAATTATGGTCTTAATCTCAACAATATTAATGTGTATGACTTCTGGAGCGCTAGCTATCAACCAACTCCGGTCTACAGATCCAGCAGATATTTTCTAGCATTCTGAATTGTGTCTTTTGGATTCTTCTCAATCAACCTCAATTTTTCATTACAATTCTCTATCCTCTATGAACCTGAACAACAAAACCCTCCTCATCACTGGAATTGGCGGATTTATTAGCTTGCGTACTACAGAACTAGCTATGGCACAGGGGATGAAGGTTTGTGGATTACAAGATTCTTCAGATAGGAATAAAAAAGCACAAAACTTAGGTGCTAAGGTGATTTCTGGCAGTGTCACTGATCCAACTGCTGCTCAAATGGCATGTCTTGGAGTAGACGTAGTTTTACATACAGCTGAACTTGCAAAAGAAGGTGGTTCACTCGACCAATTTCGCGAGATAAATGTTGAGGGAACAGTTAACATGGCGCAAGCTGCCAAGAATGCTGGTGTAAAAACTTTTGTTCATCTCTCAAGTGTTCTAGTTTACGGTTTTAACTATCGCGATCGCATCACAGAAGATGGACCTCTATGTGGAGAGAATAATCCTTATTGTCAAACCAAAATAGAAGCTGAAAAAGCACTTTTAAAACTGAACAATCCTCCCAACTTTGGCATCATTATTATCAGACCAGGAGATGTTTACGGACCTGGGAGTATTCCTTGGATAGTGCGACCGCTTCTTATGATGCGGCAAAGATTATTTGCGTATGCTAATGATGGGAAGGGAGTTATCAATCATGTATACGTTGATAACCTCATTGATGCCATTTTTCTTGCCATCGAAAAAGAAGCATACGGGGAAATCTTCAATATCACTGACGGACAAGAAACAACTTGGAAAGAGTATTTTACACGCTTAGCAGAGGTAGCAGGTTTACCTGTACCCTTTTCTTTACCAAAAGACGAACTGAAATTGTTTCTCCAGCTGCGCTATCAAGGACAAAAACTTTTTCGCAAACAAACCGATCTTCTGCCGGAAGTTGTAGATTTTATGTCTCGTCCCTATGCTTATTCAATTGACAAAGCACAAAAGCTGTTAAGTTATCAACCAGCAGTTGACCTAGAACAAGGAATGCAGCGTACACAGGAATGGCTGAAAAAAACAGATATCCAAAAATTGGTTGGTTAAACAGTCTTTGAAAGAGTCTTTGGAAGTCTAAGACTGCTGAATGAAAGAACTTGAAACGGGAGCATCCCAAATGTCCAAATTTATGCCAAATGCAGTGCGAGCATCTTGCTCGCGTGCCATAACAAGCGAGCAAGATGCTCGCACTACTTTCACAAAATTGGGTTGATTGGGTTGAATGTTAGCGAAATCCAACAAGTCAGAAAGTTGGTTTTTCTACTGAAATTCAACCTACCAAAATCTCTGAATTGTTCTAACAAAATCACAACTAGAAACATAGGAAAATGACACTGAAAGTATTAAAATTGGGTTCCTTTTTACTGGCGACTTTAGCAAGCATAAGCTTGGTGAAAACAGTAAATGCAGAATCAACTACAACACTCACTGTTGTAGTAAATGGGCTACATCACAAAAATGGTGAAGTTTGCTTAAGAATATATTCTAATGAAAAAGGATTTCCGCTAAGTGATACCAGTGGAGTACAAAGCGGCTGTACTCAGATAAAGGGAAGCTCTGTAAAGAAACAGTTCTCCGGCTTGAAGCCAGGAACTTATGCTGTCGCTGTCGTTGATGACCAAAACGGCGATCGCAAACTCAACAGTGACTTTTTAGGTATTCCGCAAGAAGGTTTTGGCATTTCTAAAAATCCAACCGTATCAATACGAACGGGTACGCCAAAATTCCGCGATGCGAGTTTTCCACTGAAAAAAAATACAACAATCAATATTGTTATGAAATATTCGCTCGACCCATAAAAAATAGTTCTTAATGCATAATTGAATTACGAATTCATTCGTGGAGTTCTTTTCTCAACACGTAAGTCCTGAATTCAACTTCATCAACGTCAACAGGTGTCCTTTTGAGGACACCTGTTTTTCGTTAATTTATACCAATAAGATAATTTCAAAAAATTGGTAAGCTATTCCACATTTAAATTACATAATTAGGAGGGACCAGATGCCCACCCTACAAGAGTTACAAAAATTTTAAATATGCAAACTAGATGTGGTTTAGCTTATCTTATTTGAAACCTGTCGTCCAGAAGCATGAGCCTCAACAGATGGTTAAGGCACTTACAAGTAATAAAATATCCAGCCGTGTCCCAGCCCTTTGGGCGCTTGACAGCCTCAACGCAAGGATTTGGCAGAATCGATAAATTAGACGGCTGGATATTTTATTTTTTGGATCTCCCTAATCAAGCAAGGAAATTTTAAACCAATGCTCATCAGCTCATACCATCTCTAACAATCCCTCTTGTCGCGAAACCACTGGTGTATAACCGAGTTCGCGTCGTGCTTTAGTATCATCTACCGTGACTTCAGACCCTATCATAGACAAAGCTGTTCGGGTGATTGGAGGTGAACCTTCAAGCTTTAACAACTTCCAAGCCCTCTCTAAACTCCATGCTAATGTCCAGACTAACCAACGTGGTACGCTGCGTGTACCTGGTTCAACTCCTTGAGTACGTGCTAACTCTGTAATAAAGCTTCGGAATTCCACGGGCGAACCATCAGTAATGAAGTAAATTTCACCCCCCTTTCCTCGTTCTGCTACACAAATCAGCCCTTCACACAAGTTTTTTACATGACAGGTAGAAGTAGAATAACGACCTCCGGAAATCCAAGCAAACTCTCCATTGCGGATAGCTTTAATAAAGCGTGGTAACAACGTGGTGTCTCCTTTTCCCCAAACAAAACGCGGACGAACCACCACTGTTGTGAGTTCAGCTGAGTCTGCTTCAATGACCTTTGTTTCTGCGATCGCTTTAGTCAGTGGGTAAGGACCTAATGGCTTTGCAAGAGGAAGTCGAGTTTCATCAGCATTAATGATTGCTTTTCCTCCTATCAATACAGCTTCCGTACTTACGTAGACAAGGCGTGATACACCTGTTTGCTTTGCAGCAGCAATGACTTGTTCTGTTCCGCCTACATTAACTTTGTGGAAATCCTCTAAAACTCCCCAGTCATCTACCTTTGCAGCTGCATGAAACACAACTGTACATCCTTCCATCCCAGACTTCAGTACCTGTAAATCATTGATATCTCCAAAGATTGGAACAGCACCGCAGGACTTGAGTATATCAATTTCAGCCTCCCATTTTACGAGCGCTCGCACTTCAACTCCTCGTTGCACAAGAGTCGTTATCAGATTGCGACCAACAAACCCCGATCCACCAGTCACAAAGATACGCATTTGTTTGTCCCCTTACTGTTAGTACATTTACTGTTCAAGCCTTATTCAAAAAACCCAAACAACTGGAACACAAGGAAGTAAAGCATGCTTTCTAATATGTAGAAAACACGCATAACATTTCTAGATTTTTTACTTAGCTTTAAGTGAGTTTGCAATGGTATCTAAAGTGCTAGTTCACTATTTAAAATTTAGTACTTAAGTGAGACACTATATAGCTTACTCCTTCTTCTTTTAGAAGTTTTTAGTTCTTGAGTTATCTGCCCTCCGAATACTTAGAGCACGAACTTTTGCCAAACATATATACTGGCTAAAAATAAGGAGCGAGATACCGTAGTATTCTAATTGATATGACTCACATCTCTTATAATAATATAGAACTTTTAATAATGATTGATATCAGACTTTAGTCATAATATCAACCATGACAAAAGTACTAAACAGGAGGACAAGTAAATTATTTTTTATTTTCTGTAAAATATGAACATTATAAATGTATAGTTTTGTTAACAAAAAACATGACATCCTAATCTCTCAAGTAGATGCTCTCCTACACGCAAAGCATTTGCCATAATCGTTAGCGATGGATTCAAAGCAGTACTGGAGGGGAAAAAGCTACTATCAACAACATAAAGGTTATTAACATCATGCGTACAACAATTAATATCAAGCACGGAAGTTTTAGGGTCTTCACCGAAACGGCAAGTACCACATTGATGTACAACCTCTTTTATAGACATCTTTGTAGAAACATACAACGAAAACCCATTTTTATAGCGTTTGTCAATGGATTTTAACACTTGATTCCATCGCTTAATAAAGCGATTCAAGACTTCTTCATTATTGTTTGTATAATCGAGAAAGATTTTATCTCCCTTCACATACACACGATTATTAGGATCTGGCAAGTCTTCAGTTATGAGCAGCCAAGCAACAGAATGATTTGCCAATATCTCAGATAGTATGCTAGGCATAAAAGGTGGTCCGTTAGCTGCAATTTTATCTTTATTAATATTGCCTAGCAATTGGATACTTCCCATTGGGTAAGGAAAATCTTTCTCTCCCCAATAAAAATCATTGAGAGCAAGTGTCTTTTGAAAAACTGTAGGATTCTGTTTTGTCGTCAAAGCCATGACCACTGCAAACTTATGCGCCATGTAATTGCGTCCTACAAGATGAGAACTATTTGCTAATCCATTCGGGTGCTGGTCATTGGCTGATTTTAGTAACAATACTGCTGAGTTAACTGCGCCACAAGCCACAACAACAATATCCCCAGAAAATATATAACGCTTACCTACAATTTCTGCTTTAACTCCAGTCACTTCACGACCAGAGGCACTTGTGTATAAACACAAAACTTTTGCATTGGTCATTAAGGTTAAATTGGAATAGACAAGTGCTGGACGTATACCGTTAATATCAGCGTCAGCTTTGGCATTGAGAAAACATGGGAAGCCATCACAAGTATCACAACGAATGCAAGAACTTAAAAAACGATTGGCTTCATTGAGCTTGATGCCAAGCGGTAAATAAAATGGATGAAAGCCTTTTTCTTTTAAGGCATTATGAATTTGTTGAATAAACGGTTCGTGGCTGACTGGTGGAAAGGGATAGTCTTTAGTGCTTTGTGGTTCTGTAGGATCTAAACCTCGTTGACCATGTACTTCGTAGAGTTTTTCTGCTTGAGTATAATAAGGAGCAAAGTCTCGATACTTCAATGGCCATTCAGGAGAAATGCCATCTTTATGAATGATTTTTTCAAAGTCCTGCTCACGAAATCTGAATAAAGCACCGCCATAGAATTTGGTGTTACCACCAACATAATAGTGCGTGAGTGGACGCAATGGTTTTCCATCTTTTTTGTACCAAACCTCAGAGTTCAGATAGCGTTCTTTTTTATGGACTTGTGTAGAATCCCAATTGGCTTTTTCTTTGGGTAAAAAACTTCCTCGTTCTAGGACTAAAATTTTCTTTCCACTGGCTGCCAGTAAGTTAGCTAAAGTTCCACCACCGGCACCCGTGCCAATAATGATAACATCATAATGACCATCAGCCATATTTACTTTGTTTTTTAGAGCAGAAATTAGTTTTGTACAGAATTTTCATCACGCATTTGATTTTCTGCGCAGGTTCGATTTAAGTTAGTCAAACCAATCCAGCGATAAATTGCATCTCCAAAGTTAGGAAAAAGTTGTATGTTCGAGAATAGGAGCCTTGTTAAAACTCCATCGAGGATGACTTCCCCCTGATTTTTCTTAATGGCTTGGATAACAGCGATCGCTACATCAAGTGGTCTAGAAACACGTGCTAAATTTGGTGCTGGTAAACCAAATTTGAGAAACATTCCTGCTGAAGTATATCCAGGACAAACTACAGAAACCCCAACATTGGTATTAGCTAATTCCTGCCGTATTGCATCTGTCCACATAATCATACCCGCTTTACTAGCTGAGTAAATACTGTTGTAAGGCGCTCCCTTTTTACCGGAACCAGATGCAATATTCACGATGTGACCACTGTTGCGGTCCACCATGCTTGGTAGTATCACACGGGATAATTCCATCGGTGCAAGTAGATTGGTCGTCAATATCGATTGAATATCCTTTAAGGTGTAATTTTGAAAAGGTCGATATTTCTCTATTGCAGCATTGTTAATCAAGATATCAATTGGACCTGCAAGCTCATGAATTTGCTGCACAAGAACTGATAATTCTTCCAAGTTGCTGATGTCAAATGGAACACTTATGCTTCTCCCACCTGCTATTTCGATTTCAGCACATATTTGCTCTAAACTTTCTTTGGAGCGAGAAACTCCGACAACAGTTGCCTGTTCTCTAGCTAGAGCACGAGCAATAAATACTCCAATACCGCCAGATGCACCAGTCAAGACCACTGTCTTACCTGTTATGGTTTTCATAATTACTCGCTTGTATCTTACATATTCCCTAAAAAATGAGTACAGTTTTAGGTCAGAACAAAATTTTGGTAAAAAGCAATTTTTTACCTAACTGTCATAAACCTGTTGCTCATGAAAAGCATAAAAATTAAAGATTCTCAGCTATGAACGACTTGTAACGTAACACAGAGTCTTTCATGCTATCAATAAGCACTGTTTGTTCAAGAAATTAATTATATATTTAACCTAATCAAGTAATATTTTTTGTACATTTCAAACTTTTTTCAAAAATAGATAATTTTATTTTATGTGAAAAAACATGAATAGCTCATTTCATAAATAAAGGTTTGAAAGTTTTGTTGCATATGAGTCAATTGCTATCTAACAAAAAATATAAACTAACAATAAATCAGTTGTCAGTAGAATAGAATTAAAATTAGTAACGAAGATGACAAAAATGTGATTTTTTAGTAATCAAAAGGATTGGCAAGAATATATCCAGAGTAACTGATTAGGCTTTAGAACTTAGACAACATAAGCAAGGGTTAAATTAGCAATAATGACGAACAAACAATCTCTTCGCATTGCAATTTTTACAAGCTTATATGCTCCGTTCTTGGCGGGGGTTTCCGTAGCAGTACACCAACGGGTGCGATGGTTGTTACAGCAGGGACATGAAGTCTTCCTTATTCACCCTCAAATCAACGACCAGTATCCCAAACATGTTAGCAATAGACCCATGCCTGGGCTGGATGAGTTAAAGCCTTTTCCCAATTTTTCCGCCTATGCATTCCCAACACAGCCGCTGATATTCTACAAGTCTCTTCCGCAACCATTACATTATCAACATTGGAGCGATACTGAGTTGTTAGAGAAGTTCCAGCCTGACATTATAGTGGTTGAAGAAGCGGCACAAATGAGAGGATTTTACTCGCTTTATTTGCAAGGTTACGGTCGTCCCATTGGAATTGAATACGCAAAGCGAACAGGCATCCCAACAATATCTCTCTTCCATACTGATATTGTTGCCTATATCCAATATTACTTAGGAAATCAGTTTTTCAGCCTGATTCGTCCCATCATTCCCTTTTTGGTGAAGCAGTTCAGTGAAGTTTATGATGTCAATCTCTTTCCTTCTCAAGAACAGCTTGCTAAATACAAACAGCTGAAATCCCAACGCAGTGAATATCTCCCTTTCCAAGGAGTAGATTGCCAAAAATTTAATCCAGCAAACATCTGTTACAATCCTATCCCTAACGACAACCGACCAACCCTTCTTTTTGTCGGACGTATTACCGCAGAAAAGAATGTTACCCAACTCCTAGATGCATATTCGATAATTGCTGCCAAAATTCCTGATGTCCATTTGGTCATAATTGGAAGTGGTCCTTATGATGTAGAAATCCGCAAGCGTGCCGAAGAGTTTAAATCTGGTGTTACTGTATGGGGTGAGTCTCATGGAACAGAACTTTTAGGCTGGTATGCTCGTGCAGATGTTTTTGTCAACCCCTCGCTGACTGAAAACTTTTGCACAGCAAATAACGAAGCACTAGCTTCTGGAACCCCCGTTGTTGCTGCTGTTGCAACCTCAACTTCGGAGCAGATCATCCCTGGTCTCAATGGCTTTCTCGCTGAACCTAATAACCCAACCGATCTCGCTTATAAGGTGATGGCAATTCTTCAAAATCCTAACCTTAAAGAAGAATTATCTCGACAAGCTCGCCTCTCTATACTTGAATTTGATTGGTCGGCATGTATGGAAAAGTTTGAGAATAAACTTTATGAGCTTGTTCAAACACGTAAACAGCTAGAAGCAAAGGTTGTGTGAGCAATCGGAATCAAAAATTATTTGAGCGCGTCTCTCGTTTGCTGGAACAATTACCAAAGGCTGAATATAAAACCCATGCAACGGTAAAGTTATTTGCAGCGATTACTGTTGCGATTGAAACGAAGATTCCCTCTGATCCGTCTGCGAGTTATTTTGCCTTGACGGGAGCGTTAAAACGCTATGGACGGGTGAAAAAGATGGGTTTACCAGAACGGTATCGGTTATTTTTTCGAGCGTTTGATACGGAACAGTTAAAAGCGATTGTAATTTTGTGGTTAGGGTTTCCGCGTAAAGAAGGAGCAAAAGATGACTGCTACCAGGTGTTTACTAAGATGGTTGAACGAGGGACATTTCCAGACAGTTTGGATGAGTTGCTAGCAGATTGTGAGGTGACGGAGGATGAACCGGAGTAGCCAAGCTATGGCACTGTTACAACATTATTATATCGTGTAGGGAAACAAATTAATCTCTTTATCTCCCTCATCCCCCTCATTCCCCTACTTCCCCTACTTCTTTCTACTGGGAAGTTTGCCCAGATATCTTTTGAATTTGCTGAGTGAAGTATGCTTCGTCATAGTTCAACTGTTGTGCTATCTGTAGCCCTTTTTGAAAAGCTGTTAATGCTTGTGGGTAGTCTTTGCGCTGCAAATGAATTTGTCCAATTTGGTCGTAAGCACTCATTAAACCATAAAAATTGACGGCTCGCTCCTCTGCCTGCAAGAGAATCTGGCTTGCTTGTAAAGCTTCCTCCACTTGTCCTTGAGAACGATACAACACAATTAACTTTTGCAAAACTTCACCAGCACGAACATATTGCTGCAATTGCCAAGCTATGGTATATGCTTCTTTATAGTTCTTAAAGGCTTCTTGCAGGAAGCTGGGATTTTCGCGTGCTAAAGATTCGTAGTCTGAGCCAATAGATTGCTTCAATGCTGGTAACTGGATAAAATTGTTTTCGCGTTGGTAGACTTCTGCTAGCTGATTACGTATCTTTATTGATTGCTCTGGTTGTTTTGCTTGCTTGTAAATGTAAGCGAGTTGTTGTAAATATGCTATTTCGTTGGCAGACTCACCTCTTGAAGAAGCAAAAGTGAGCAATTTCTCATAAGTAGCTGCTGCTGATGCGTAATCAAACCAACCTAGATGTAATTCTCCAATAGTCTTCAAGGTGTCTACTTCTGCTGCGGTATCTCCTCGCTGTCGCACTGCTGCCAAAACTTGATTATAAACTTGCAGCGCCTCTTTAGGCGATCGCACTTGTTGGTAAGCTTGACCTAGAGCTCGCAACAGTTGTAAATCTACCGTGTTTTGGGATTGAGCCTGTTTTTGGATAGCTTGCAACCGCTGTGTGATGTACTGCACTTCTTGGCGATCGTTTTCTCTCCAAGCAATGTCACCCACCCGCGCCAGTGCTTGTACCTCTTCTAATGAACCCAAGAAGCGTCGCAAGCGAAGTTCTCGGTTCCAAATATCGAATGCTGTTATCTTGTCTCCTGCTTGTAGTGTAGCTGTAGCTTGTTGATTGAGCTCATCTAGCGCCGCCTCTAAATTTTGACGCTCTTGCGGAGTCAGCGGCTGTTTATCTTTTGGTGAACGTGGCAGTAGTGGATCAGGTGTAGTAATCTCTAGCGGATTAGGGGGAAATTTATCTGGCTGTTGAGGCTTTTTGCTCGCTGCTAATGTTAGCGAATTGCAAAGGAGACAAAATGTAGCAGTGGCAGTCATGGTAACACTTAAGCACCGTAGCATAGACATTTTACCTTTCGGTTGGATCACAAAGGGACAAGGGGAGGACACTTCCGTGCGGGGGTTCCCGAGCCAGCGCGTTGCGGAGGTTCCCTCCGTTGTAGCGACTGGCGTCCCGTTGAGGAAAGTGTCCGTAGACAAATCAATTCACGCATCTCCCAAGGGCGAACGCGTAGCGCCGCGTTCGCCTTTGGCGTCGCCCCTTGGGCGAGCGGAGCGTGGCGATCTCATTCCAAATTTTAAATTTGGAATCTCCTCCTATGTGACGATAGTCAGCAAAAAATTCTCCTGAGAAACAGCCAACTACAAGCTATACAATATTTCCTAATACAATTTATGTTTATCCAGCTACATTATGGTAGCTTTGAATACCAAGTAGCTTGGTTGACCCAATCCAAAATCCCGAATCTAAGATTGGTATAATGACTCATTCTACTGATATTGCCACTCTAGCCCGTTGGATGGCAGCAGATTTCAGCAATCAAGAACAAGCTATAGAAAACCCGCCTTTTTATGCCCACATCCGTGTTTGTATGCGTCCTTTGCCTTTGGAGTTGCTATCAGGGGTGAGTTTGTTTCTTGAACAAGCTTATGACTACATGCTCCATGATCCCTATCGGTTGCGGGTGTTGAGGTTGTTTAACGCAGAGAACCATATTATTATGGAAAACTATACTCTAAAAGAAGAACAACGGTTCTACAGTGCATCCCGTAACCTTGAGCACTTGAAAACTCTGAGCGCCGACGATTTAGAAATAATGCCAGGCTGCAACATGATTGTAGAGTGGACGGGTAACAGCTTCAAAGGCAGGGTAGAGCCGGGAAAAGGTTGTATCGTGTTTCGCAATGGTAAAAAGACTTATCTTGACAATGAATTCGAAGTCAATGAAGAAAAATTGATTAGCCTTGACCGAGGACGCGATCTAGAAACTGATGAGCATGCTTGGGGATCTATCGCAGGACCATTTTACTTTGTTCGCCGGGCTAGTTTTGCAGATGAAGTCAAACTAAGTTCTGAGTCTTGAGTGAGTGCAAGAGTACCTATTAGTAAAGGCTAGTGTTGAGTTTTGGGTTTTGAACCATATACATAGAGTTTGGAACTTAGTACTCAGCACTCCTCTAATAAGCTGTTGCGTTTATAAAATGCATTTTTTTAACTTTGAAGAAAACGTCAAATTCTTTCCCTCACTCTCTCACTCCCTCACACTCTCCCGCAGTGCAACTTGTAGGCGTAACAGCTTATCCTGTAGCTGCCAAATCCAAGTGTGACAAAAGGAAACTCTTTCAACCTAACTTTCTCACACAAGGTTGTAAGAAGTCATAAGTTAAGCTATTATATATTAGCACATAGTCTACATAACTACTAAAAAGTTAGTATATAGAGAAGTGCAATTTGTCAAGTACTGATAAGTGCAAAGCGGCGACATAGCCAAGTGGTAAGGCAGAGGTCTGCAAAACCTTTATCCCCCGGTTCAAATCCGGGTGTCGCCTTAAGGAAAATCAAGCTAGGTCCCTACGCAGAGGAGAGATTGCTTAATCTCCCCTCTGTTGCTTTATGTCGCACTAAGTAGCAGAATATTGCTTGAAGTAATAATATTTTGGTCTCAATTTTGGTCCAGTTTGATGAAGCGGTTGCCAATGCCAACCAAAGACTAAAAGCAGCAAAAGCAAGAGTGTTGATAGAAAAAAGGTGCGATCGCTTGTGCTTGAGAGCAACACTCCCACCAAAACCACATACTGGGAAAGGTCGGGCTTTCCGACAAAGGATATCACTGGGAGCGAAAGCAACAATCGCAGGCTTACAGTATGCCGAGCAAAAAGCCAAACTCATAAGTGCTCAGCTCGATTTAGATAAATTCGATTGGGCAGAGTGGATAGAACAAGAGCCGTCCCAGGAAGATACTACCATTGGTGAATGGGTAGAACGATTTGAGGAGGACTACTGGAACCGAGTAAGCCGGACACCCAATAAAGAAGAAAACTGGAAGAAAGATTATGCGCAAGTCTTCTCTAAATTACCAGCAGAAAAACCACTAACCCTAGACTCTCTCTTAACTTGCATCAAGTCCACTCCCAACGGATGGTATATTATCCATCGGCGGTGCTGATGGTAATTTTTCGCCCATTTGTTTAACCCAGTTAATTATAGTTGTGTGATGAATTCCAGTTTGGCGCTCAATTGCTCTAAAACCTGCGCCATTAAGGTACGCATTTAAACATTCTATTTTTTTCTCCTGAGAGTAACCGAGTAGTGGACTGTAAACATCAATAAATTGGCGACTGCAATTGGTACAGATGTGATTCTGTTTACCTCGTCGCTTACCATTTTTTCTAATCTCAGTAGAGCCGCAGTATGGACAATTCACGGTAGAACACCTCAATTCCTCCCTCTATTATGCAACACCTAATATTTTACTATTTCAGTCGGTTGTTTCCTTATTAGCTACATTATAAAGAAATGAACGAATAAATAACTTATGCGTGCGATGATTTTGGAGACACCGCGAAAACCTTTGCGGTTAGACGACTTGCCAGTACCAAAACCGAATCCACAACAAGTATTGATTCACGTTCATGCTTGCGCTGTCTGTCGTACAGATTTACACATTGTTGATGGGGAATTAACACACCCAAAACTACCTCTGGTACCTGGGCATCAAATTGTCGGTACAGTGGAGGCGATTGGGGAACGTGTGGAAAAATTTCATGTAGGCGATCGCGTTGGTGTCCCCTGGTTAGGTCATACTTGCAATCATTGTCGCTATTGTCTTTCTGGACGTGAAAATCTTTGTGATTATGCCAAGTTCACAGGTTACAACCTTGATGGCGGCTATGCAGAGTACACTGTTGCTGATGAAAGCTTTTGCTTTCTTATTCCTGGCGACTATCCTGATTTACAAGCTGCACCGCTGTTATGTGGAGGATTAATTGGCTATCGCGCTTACAGAATGACTGGTGATGCTGAAAAAATAGGTTTTTATGGCTTTGGTTCCGCTGCACACATTCTCATTCAACTCGCTCGTTATTAAGGTCGTCAAGTTTTTGCCTTTACCCGTTCTGGTGACACTCAGGGACAAGAGTTTGCGCGTCAGTTGGGAGCAATTTGGGCGGGTGACTCAGATGCATTACCTCCAGAACCATTGGATGCAGCAATTATTTTTGCTCCGGTAGGGAAACTCGTCCCTGCTGCTTTGCGTGCAGTTGCTAAAGGCGGTATAGTTATTTGTGCTGGTATCCACATGAGTGATATTCCATCTTTTCCCTATGAAATTCTTTGGGAGGAAAGGGTTTTGCAGGATGAGCATTTTGCTTACATTGCTCAAGAGAACCCTGATACTGCACTCCATTTTTTTGACGCTGTTAGAATGCAGTAGAGTGAAGCAATCTCAAAGCCTTCCAGAGATAACTTGATTTCTGCACGTTTCTGTCATTCGTAACTCTTACAGGTATAGCATGGATCTACTGACAGAATAAGCTAGATACAGTGACAGGTTCTTGAACACACGGTGACTTTCATGCTGGGTCAAACAATACGCGGACGCTACCGCATTATCCAACAGATAGGAGAAGGGGGGTTTGGTGTTACTTTCTTAGCTCTTGACATACAACGACCAAGGAATCCTCAGTGCGTTGTTAAGCAGTTTAAACCTGTGGCTACTGATCCATACACTTTGCAGCACGCAAAACGTTTGTTTGATCAAGAAGCAGAGATACTGGAAGTTCTAGGAAACCATGATCAAATCCCCCGACTTTTGGCTCACAGGACTTACGCACTCGTGACGAAAAATAAGGCTTTGCGTAAGCGCAAGCGCACGCTAAGAGCGAACGCGCAGCGTCTCCGTAGGAGATACGGTCGCAATGACAAAAATCCGTTATTTTTGCGTAAGTCCTGGCTCATTGTGAAGAGAATCAAGAATTTTACATAGTTCAGGAATTTATTAAAGGTCAAGACCTCACTCAAGAAGTCTTTTCTGGAAAACAACTTAGTGAAACTGAGGTGATTAGGCTTTTAAAAGATATTTTAGAAGTTTTAGCCTTTGTTCATCAAAAAGGAGTCATTCACCGTGATTTAAAACCATCGAATATTATGCGACGTGAGTCAGATGGCAAAATTGTGCTGATTGACTTCGGTGCAGTCAAGCAAGTCGCCACTCAAATAGCTAATGCTCAAGGACAAACTAGATTTACTATTGTCATTGGGACTCATGGTTATATGCCAAGCGAACAAGCCAATGGTCACCCAACATTAAGCAGCGACATTTATGCAGTTGGAGTTATCTGTATTCAAGCTTTGACAGGAATAAATCCTGCATTCCCAACTGACCCCCGTACAGGTGAAATTATTTGGCGAAATCAAACACAAGTTAGTCCCAAGTTAGCTGATATCATAGACAAAATGATCTGTTATGACTACCGTCAGCGTTACCAGTCAGCAGATGAAGCTTTGCAAGCTTTAAAAACGCTATTACCTGATATTTCAGTTAGCAATCAAACGCAGAAGCAGCCTGACACTAAAGTCCTTACAACTAAACCACCAACCCAGCCACCAGGATCACCCAAAAAACTTTTAATTGGCTCGGTAATAGCAGCGGTACTTGCTACAAGTATTGTTGTTATCTATATTTTTAAATCTTCAAACTCAGAAAATTTACTACAATATGAAAATGCTAATTTTGGGATAAAAATAAAATATCCTCAAAGCTGGGAAAGACAAGATGTAAACAATGCTATCACAGGAGAAGTGGTTACATTCCTATCTCCCAAACAAAGTGATGCAGATAAATTCCAAGAGAAGGTGACTATCAGCGTTGAAGATTTTTCAGGAACCTTACAGGAATTTAATGATTCCATCATCAAGGAAAATAACAATAATATATCAAAAGCTAAGAATATCCAGTCAAATGACTCTTCTCTTGCAAATAAACAAGGAAAAGAATTAGTATTTACTGGTAAAAATGGAGAAAATAGTTTACAAAATATGCAAATTTTTACTTTAAAGGGCGATAAAGCATATGTCATTACTTACACAGCAGAAATAGATAATTACGATGACTTTATCCAAACGGTAGAGACAATGATTAAATCATTTGAAATTCAGTAGACTAAATGCCACCTATGTCTACTGAAAACGAGAGCGCTTTGTAAAAGCAATATCCCTGATTAGCGGGCTGTGGAACGGTTATTACATATTATTTGACTCCATTCTTGTCTGCCTAGGACTGAAAGTCCACTTACTTATAGGCGTTCGCGCAGCGTCCCGTAGGGAAGTCCATTAACAATGCGAGTCGATGCATTAACAATGCGAGTCGATGCATTAACAATGCGAGTCGATGCATTAACAATGCAGGTCGATGCATTAACAATGCAGGTCGATGCATTAACAATGCAGGTCGATGCATTAACAATGCGAGTCGATGCATTAACAATGCGAGTCAATGCATTAACAATGCGAGTCGATGCATTAACAATGCAGGTCGATGCATTAACAATGCAGGTCGATGCATTAAGATGGCACTGCAATACAAAGACTAAGCCGCAAAACGCCACTAAGAGTGCAAGTAGCGCTTCGGGGCAAAGTTTGTCAAGGGCGATTGCCCAAGGGGCAGTGGCAAAGCCAATCGCACCAGATTGCAGTCATAATTGGTTCATTGTTCCTCCTCATTTACTGGACATCTTTATACCAATTCTCTGTGAAGCTGCACATTATTTTGACCCCTCCCAACCTCCTCTTAGTAAGGGGAGGTGCCGCAGGCGGTGGGGTTCTTTCCAATACTGCTCGGATAAGCAAAAATTAGAAACCCGGTTTCTTAAAGAAACCGGGTTTCTGGCACCTCAACTATTCTTAACCGAGCAGTATTGGGGTTCTTTCTATGCGTCTTCATACAGAATTGGTATTAAGCAAGAGTGATTAACTCCTGGTACGCTACGGTTGGTGTGTTTCAAGGAGTTATTAGTTGCCAACACAGAAACAATCGAATACGGCGATATTTCTTTGCCAATTATTTTCTAATTTATACCAACCTATCCAGGTTTTTCGCTATGACCAGAAGTTAAAAACGCTTTACATTCAAGCTGGCATGAGTGATGAGATTGCAGTCATAATTGATCAAGATGGGAATTGGAACTTTGTTCTATCATGCAGAACCTAAACCAGATGACCAATACTGAATTGAAGCAATATGTTTCACAACATAGAAATGATGAAGAAGCGTTTCGGGCTGCATTGCAAGTTTTGATGAGCCGTCGTGATCCCGCTACACAGCAACCTTATCCTTTTGATCTTGACAATTTCCAGAGCGAGGTAGAAGCTCTTCTGAAAGAGAAACTTCATCGAACTGATTTTATATGAAAGCATACGAGTTTCCAGCCAAAATCACAACTGAAGGTAAAATTGAATTACCTGATACAGTTTTGCAGCAGTTACCCCATAATCAGCAAGTAAAAGTCATTATTCTAGTTAATGAGCCAAGCGAAGATGAAGAAGATGACGAAGCTTGGCGTCGTCTTGCTTCCGAGCAATTATTGAAACGCTACAGCGAAAAGGCTCAAGAACATATAGAGGAACTTTTAATTGAGGGACTTGAGAGTGGAGAAGCAATTGAAGTTACTGATGAATGGTGGAAGCAAAAACGCACACACCTGATGAACAAGCTGCGTCAGGGACAATAATGACAAAGCGGATAATTATCACACCTAAAGCAAGTTTGGATATAGATGAGCATTTTGCTTACATTGCCCAACAAAATCCTGATGCTGCACTCCTTTTTTTTGACGCTGTTAGAGAAACTTTTGCACAGTTAGCAAGAATGTCTGGGATGGGTAGTTTGTATCAAGTGCAGAATCCTCGTTTACAAGAGTTGCGTAAGTGGGCTGTCAAGGATTTCAAAAAGTATCTCATTTTTTACTTTGAACAAGACGAAAATATCCAAATTGTACGGATTCTCTATGCCGGGAGAGATATTGAGAGGATTTTAGAACAGGAATGATAATGGGTAGGCGACGCTTTTCAGGTAGCCGGATAGCTTCGAGTACAGAATCAGGAATCGATAGTTGCAGACTCATGTTGTTTGCTTACCCAATAGCAAAACTGCTGATGTTTCAATTATGCTGTCAAAATCCAATAGCAAGCTACCTCCTGACTAAGAATCATCTACCTATCTCCCCACCAGCCTACTGCTGAATCTGTCTAATCAACTCCAGCGCTTTTTGGTACAACTGTGTGTTTCCTTGTTGTAGAGACAAGTCAGCCGCTTTCTGCAAATCAGCGATCGCTCCTTGCTTGTCTCCCAACTCGTAGCGGGCAGCACCCCGGTTGCCGTAGGCATCGGCAAAGTTGGGATTAATCCGCAGTGCTTGGTTGAAATCACTGATCGCCCCTTGCTTGTCTCCCAACTCGTAGCGGGTAACACCCCGGTTGTAGTAGGCTTCGGCAAAGTTGGGATTAATCTTGAGTGCTTGGTTGAAATCACTGATCGCCCCTTGCTTGTCTCCCAACTCGTAGCGAGCATTACCCCGACCGATGTAGGCTTCGGCTAAGTTGGGATTAATCCGCAGTGCTTGGTTGAAATCAGCGATCGCCCCTTGATTGTCTCCCAAGTTGGAGCGGGCATTACCCCGGTTGTAGTAGGCTTTGGCATAGTTGGGATTAATCCGCAGTGCTTGGTTGAAATCAGCGATCGCTCCTTGCTTGTCTCCCAACTCGTAGCGGGCATTACCTCGGTTGTAGTAGGCTCGGGTATCGTTGGGATTGAGACGAATCGCTTCGGTATAAGCAGTGATCGCTCCCTGATAATCTTTTAAATAATAGCGAGCAAGACCTTTGCTTCTTTGGGCATCAGCATTATTCCCTTTCTTCAAAAACAGATCTGTGGCTTTTTGCAAATCCTCGACCGCTTTCTGCTTATCTCCAGAATGACTACGCGCAATACCTCTCTTATAATAAGCATCGGCATATTTGGGATTGAGGCGAATCGCTTCGGTATAATCGGCTATAGCTCCTTTATAGTCTCCTTTGTCAACCTTATCCCCACCCTGAATATAAAAGTTGTCAGCTTTGGGTGCTGTCGCTACGGGAGTACTAGGAGGACGGACTCCCACATTTACTCCAGCTTTTGCTGACAGCTTCAAAAAGGTGTTGATGGGAACGCCCAAGTTAAAGCCTGTTTTGAATTCTTTGGTATCTTTGTCAGCTTTACCGTGAATTCCTACCAGTTCACCTTTGTCATTCAATACAGCTCCACCACTCATCCCCTCTGAGGTGACATTGTCGTAAACCAATGCATAACCTTCACGCAGCGGTTTTGAGGCATTAGCAGTAATCTTACCTTCGGTAAAATTGTAAATCGACTGATTCCTTTCCAATGTCGGTACAGGAAACCCAGCGACATAAGCCGGTGTACTTTCAGTGCTGGCGTCGGAGTTACCTATCTTTGCTACTGCATAATTTTGATTACCAGTAAACTGCACTACAGCTAAGTCTACTCCTGGTAATTGTTTCACACTGCTGTAGTTAAGCGGATAACTTTTCCCATCAGGAGTGACAATTTCATATTTATCTGCGACTTCTACCACATGAGCTGCTGTCAGGACAGTGTAAGTATTCCCCTCCTTTTTGATAATTACCCCAGAACCGTACCTGGGCTTTTTACTTTGAATTTGCACTGTAATGTCTTTGGCAATTTTATTCACCTCTGTTGAAGAGGGTGCAACTGCAACTTCTTTGCATTGCACAAGGGCAATTGATACTCCAATCAGTGCTGGTGCGAGTTTATAATAAAATTTCATTATTCAATTTTTAGTAAAGTACAGATACGCTTCAAAATCAATATTGACTGGATCGTTACTCGCGTCGCCGCCACTTTGATTCGTGACGTTTCCAGCTGCTAAGGCACGGCGATCAAATAACTGACGTACAGTCGCATCAGGATTGCTACCTGGTTTGAGAGTAAATAACAAAGTCGTATCTGTGCAAGCAGCATTCTTTTCAGCAACAGCGCACACAACAGGTTGCCTGTTATATATACCTGTCTTAATATATTTCAGCGTACCGTGGTCGTAGCTCCTCTGAAATCTCCGAGAGACTTGCAGACAGCGTTGTTGAGGTGTCAATCCCTTATCGCTAAAATAGTTGGAAACCCAGCGAACCACTGGCAGTTCTCTTCCGTTTTGTGTACGGACAATTGTTGTGGGTACACCGTTGCTTTTACCGCAGTAGAAGGTTGTACTTTCTGCGTAGCTCGGTTGATTTAGAGTTGTAGTTGTGGCAAATGTCGTCAGCGTAGCTATACTGAAAACTCTCACACCCAATGTCAATACTTGAGTAGATATTCCCAATTTCATAAATGCAGTTTACTAAAAAGGGTAAGGCTTTAGTTTGGAGGAATAAATTAAACTACAAACTCGAATGTTAGAATTTCGATTTATGCCCATATATATCAGTTTTGCTGATGGCTTTACAGTCAAGAATTGTGAAGATAAGTTATCAACCGTGAATAAAGGCTTGAATATTAAATTGACACCAATGCTCCGGGATGCGCGCCTGTGGACTTATCCAAACTGTCTCAATTGGCACAGCCCAACTCAGGCGCACAATCATCTTGTGTAACTTTTCATCAGCTTCCTCACCATCAACAAACACTGAGGGAGCATCCCACAATGGATAGGCGTGCATTCCGTTCACACCCACAACTTCACCTCGACGATTGAGCAATGGTCCGCCACTCATACCCTTTTGGATATCATTGGTGTAACCAATCTGGTAGCCTCCTTCTAAAGCTTTAGGTAAAACCAACGACACCTTACCAGTCGTGAAGGTAAAGTTTTTTGCTTCCTCTTTCTCTTCATCAAACGGAAACCCACCTGCAAACACCTCATCTCCCTGCTTGGGAAAAGAACCAACAGATGCGACAGCATAGACAGTGTTAGTGGTGCGAAACTGCAATATCGCCAAATCATTGCCTTGTAGAGACGTTGCACTTAATGTCTTTGCTTGCCAAATGCGACCATCAGAAGTTTGAATGCGATAAGGGGGCTTGTCTGCTCGCAGCACATGAGCATTTGTGATAACTGTATAAACAGATTCTTGTTCTTTTAGTATAATACCGGAGCCTAAGAAATTCTTTGATATGACTTTGACTGCGATCGCCTGCGCCTGCTTTTGGATTTCTTCTACTGAAAGTTGTGTAAACAGTGGTTTGAGTGTCGTATTCTTGTTACTCAGGCGACTCTGTGGAGAATAAAAACTGATATTTGCTGCCCATATCGAAAGCGCGATTAATAAACCGCCAACACAAACAGCCTGTGTTGATTTACGCCAATTCATCTAAGAAGTCTTAAAAACCTAAAAAATCATAACCTAATTTTTACCTTCGTGACCTTCTCGTAAGTCCTGCGGATAAACTACGCCAACGCGCAGCGTCTTCGACAGGAGAACAGAAGAACGCGAAGAAGAGATTTATTCAACTATCACCTTGACAGGGCTACTCCTTTAGCACCAACATGCTAGGCTACAAAGAAAAGTTGCAGTATTTCTGAATTATATCCAGATATCTTTTAATACTGGATATTTCGCTATAGCAATCCGAATTGAATCGTGAGAAAACACGTAGATTTTACATCAAATGTAAAAGTAAAATTTTATTCAGCTTTGGCGATTAGAAATCGCACGCCAGATGCTTCTCCTTGCGGAGACGCTCTTGCAACAACGGGGGGAACCCCCCTCCGGGTTCGCCAGATGCCTACGGAGGGAGACCCTCCTGCAGCACTGGTCTCACCGCAACGCACTGGCTCGGCTATACAGACGAAACCCGCTGCGGCTTGGGTTATTCTATGAAGTCCACGTAGGTGGACTTTGTTTGTGTAGTAGCGATTTCTAATCGCCCAATTATTTCCAAATTTCTCATGAGTAATTTAGGATTGCTATATCTCAATCTATTTATTAGCTACATTAAAAGAAATGAACGAATAAATAACTTATGCGTGCGATGATTTTGGAAACACCGCAAAAACCCCTACGGTTAGACGACTTGCCAGTACCAAAACCGAATCCACAACAAGTATTGATTCACGTTCATGCTTGCGCTGTCTGTCGTACAGATTTACACATTGTTGATGGGGAATTAACACACCCAAAACTACCTCTGGTACCTGGGCATCAAATTGTCGGTACAGTGGAGGCGATTGGGGAACGTGTGGAAAAATTTCATGTAGGCGATCGCGTTGGTGTCCCCTGGTTAGGTCATACTTGCAATCATTGTCGCTATTGTCTTTCTGGACGTGAAAATCTTTGTGATTATGCCAAGTTCACAGGTTACAACCTTGATGGCGGCTATGCAGAGTACACTGTTGCTGATGAAAGCTTTTGCTTTCTTATTCCTGGCGACTATCCTGATTTACAAGCTGCACCGCTGTTATGTGGAGGATTAATTGGCTATCGCGCTTACAGAATGACTGGTGATGCTGAAAAAATAGGTTTTTATGGCTTTGGTTCCGCTGCACACATTCTCATTCAACTCGCTCGTTATCAAAATCGTCAAGTTTTTGCCTTTACCCGTTCTGGTGATACTCAAGGACAAGAGTTTGCGCGTCAGTTAGGGGCGATTTGGGCAGGTGACTCAGATGCATTACCTCCAGAACCATTGGATGCAGCAATTATTTTTGCTCCAGTAGGAAAACTTGTCCCAGCTGCTTTGCGTGCAGTTGCCAAAGGTGGTATAGTGGTCTGCGCTGGTATCCACATGAGTGATATTCCATCTTTTCCCTATGAAATTCTTTGGGAGGAAAGGGTTTTACGTTCTGTTGCAAATCTGACGCGCCAAGATGGAGAAGAGTTTCTCGCATTAGCTCCGAAAGTCCCTATCCGTACAGAGGTGAATCTCTTTCCACTGAGTCAAGCTAATGAAGCTTTGGATGCCCTTCGCAGTGGTAAAATAAAGGGTTCGGCTGTGTTAGTGGTTGATTCGTAAGCAGGAGAGAAAATAAGTGAACCAGGTTTTGCAGGATTTATCGACACCCAACTTAGTGACAGCACTCGAAACCAATATGTTCGCATTATTTAGGGACTATGGTCGTGCACCACATCGGGAACTCTACTGTGGCTCTGAGCTGATTCGGTTCACCACTGGCGTTCCCTTTCCGTTTTTCAACGGTGTCTTGGGTGCCCAAATCCAACCCGATAGAATCGATGCAACCATCGCAGAAACTCTCAACTATTATACTGCACAGCAGGTACCGATGTTTTGGTGGACAGGACCAGCAACTCAACCACCCGACTTGGGAACCTATCTGGAAGCTCACGGATTGATCCATAAAGGTGAGTTACCTATCATGGCAATTGATTTGTCGATCTTACCAGAGGAGCAGCCTTTGCCAATAGAACTGGCGATCGCACAAGTCAACGATATCGAAACGCTTAAGCATTGGGTACAGATAACAATGGTCGGTTTTGAAGTTCCCGATGAAATATTCGATGCCGTTTTTGAGTTGGAGTTGAGCCTGGGAATTGAACCTAACCAGCCTTCTAGCCGCCGTTTTCTTGGCTTGTGGGAAGGTTCGCCTGTAGCAACATCAGAGTTGTATCTAAGCGCAGGAGTGGTGGGTATTTACTATGTCGCCACACTTCCACAAATGCGAGGAAAAGGAATCGCAACAGCAATGGTGCTAGCTGCGCTGCGAGAAGCTCGTGCCTTAGGATACCACGTGGGGACACTGCAAGCCTCGCAAATGGGAGTGAACGTGTATCGCCGGATCGGATTTCAGGAGTACTGCAAGATAGGTTTTTACCTTTGGACGGGTGAACCAAATCCCAGTCAATAGTTTGTGTTGCTACTCAAGACGCCTAACTTCAAATCCCCGTAAACCTTCTGGTTCCTCGTATTCTACCAAAACTTCTTTAACCATGGCAGCGGGTGGTCCTTGGTAACACCAGCGAATCATATCTTCTACAACCTCCTGGCTACCTTCAAACACTGCTTCCACGCGACCATCGGGAAGATTTCGCACCCAACCTGTCAATCTTAGTTGGGTAGCTGTATCCACAGTGGAGTAGCGATAGCCCACTCCTTGAACTCTTCCAGAAATGAAGACATGAGCGCGGACTTGCTTTGAGTGCGGTGTGGTATTCTGCATTAACTGGTCAAGTCTTTACTATTTCCAGTCTACCCTGTTTATTATGCACTAAAGAATTCTTAATTCCAACTAACTTGTGTATGTCTAACTTGCTACCACTCACGACAGAAATTATTTGGGCAATTCTCAACGAGGAAATTGATGATGCTACAGTCAACCAATTAGTATGGCATTGCTTGGGGTATCGCTACGACTCCTCCACGGAAAAGTGGGACACTCGGGAAGTCGCACCCCAATGGCGGGATGAGTACCCAGAACCACCAGATTTTATTGATAGTCGTCCAGCAACAGTCAAGCTGACTCGTTCAATTCCTCCAGAAAACAAGCAGCTATTGAAAGAAAAGCTGGGTTTCAAAGGTTACAAAATTGGTGAATTTGGACCTCGGCAAACACGGAGGGCAACAGCTGCAAACTGGTTGTTAAGTTATATGCAAATTAATGGCAGTCAATAGTGAACAGTTATCAGGCGGGCTGGTGGGGGATTTAAACCCGCCCTTGCGGGTATCTCCTCTCCAGAGGCTGCGTCAACGCCACTTGCTCTACGCCGGGGTTCCCCATCGCCCTTGTCTGCGACACGCTGCGCGTTCGCCCTTGGCGTCGCCCCTTGGGCGAAGGGAGAAGACCACAGTGGCTCACCACCAACGCCTTCGGTCCAATTGGTGGGAGACTTAAACTCTGCGGATGAAACTAATAACTGATAACTGATAACTGTTAATCATCAAGTGATTTACTGGGCACTTCGACTGCTGTCACATCAATTGTACCTTCTGGTGTGAAGCGCCGAAAATGTCCTTGTTGCACCATCAACTGCTCCCTACAATTAGGACACTGCAACTGAGAGTGCTTTAAACCTGTAAATTCATATCCACAAACGGGACAGTGATCACTCACCAAGTTGTATTGCAGCCACAAGCGAAACCCAAAAAAAACGAGAATGGGTGTTAACAACAATAGCCCAACAATAATCAGCAAGGAGTTAACCAACCAGCCCAAGCCTAATGACGCCAGCAACCATGTTATTGCTAGCAAGGTGAGCCAAGGGCGTAAATTAGACAGATTAAACTGAAACGTTTTAAGGCTCATTTTTTTATGTCTTCCTGCTCTCCCTCTAGGATAGCGATTTTACCCACAAGTCAATAGTTACTCGTTAATTGTCAAGAGAAATTAGTCACAAAACTCAATAAAGTGTACTTTTGATTATGAACTCTTAACACAAGACAACAGCTGCTCTTTCAACCGCTTTTGAAAAGTATCTATACCAAATAGAGCGATCGCATTTTCTCGCAGCCATTGTCCATGACAGCGTTGGTCATCTCCTTGGAGTATTTCTATACAAGCCGTCGCCACTGCATCTGGATCGCGATGTGGGACTCGCCATCCCAGTTTCCCATCCTGCAATGGCTCAGCTGAGCCATCCGCATCACCAGACAACACAGGAATACCACAAGACATCGCCTCTAGGTAGACAATGCCAAATCCTTCATGAGAGGGCATGACGTAAGCATCAGCAAGACGGTAGTATTCTACTAATTCTTGTGTAGGTATGAACCCAGCAAAGATAACGCGATCGCCAACGCCGAAATCCTGAGCAAGCTTGACTAATCGAGGTTGATCATCGCCACGACCAATAACCAAATATTTTACTTCCGGAAAAACCTCAGCGATTCGCGGTAATGCCTGAATTGTGATATCCACACCTTTATAAATATCACCTGACCACAGTCGCGCTACGGTCATGAGTACCTTTGCTCCTGTTAAACCATAGCGCTCTAACAACACAGTCGATTTTGTTCCTGGAGTAAAGTTATGACCATTTACAGCACAAGGTAGTAGTTTTACTTTACTAGGGTCAAGGTTATTGGCAGTACAGGCGACTTGACGAGTGTAACGACTTACTGTCCAAATTTGTGTTGCTTTTTGCAGACTAGATTTGTGAAGTGTTGGTAACGCCTCCCAAACTTCTTTGCCATGAGTCATAACTGTGTAAGGAATTCCTAGTGGTTGACACAACATACCAACTAGGGGAGCAAGGTTCACATGACCACAGAAGACATGTCCTGGTCGCTGACGCAACAGATGGGAGAGTAACGCCATAGTTATTCTAACTCTCCCCAGTTGAGGAGACTGGGATTTAAAGTAATGAAATTTTAAACGGTCTGACTCAAAAGGATTTGAGGAGCTATGACTATCCCTGAGTAAAAAGACTTCTGCATAAAAAGGTTCATCAAATGCTAAATAAGCTTGAAAAATATCCTTTGCATATGATTGAATTCCGCCTTCTCGTTCAAAAACTTCTAGAAACACGAAGACTTGATTAATTTTTGTTTTCCAATTTTGATTGAAATCTATACGTTCTGCTCTGTGAAACTTATCCATAGTTGACTGACTTGAAAAAGCACCTGGTGCAGGGAGCAGAGAGCAGGGGGAGATAAGAAAATTTTTCAGAAAAATTTCAGCATAATCCAGTAATTTTTCTAAAAAGCCCAGTAGATTAGAAATAAGAGCCGTATTTTCACTTAACTTGGAATTCAAAATATGATTTTACGGGTAAAGGTAGGGAGCGTTTTCCTCCGACACTCCCCACTTTCCCACAGCTTTGAAACACCCTGCATAACCCTTCTTGTTTTTGTTCGCTTTTACGGCTACTCCTGTAAACCATACTTGACGATGAGCAGGCAATTTCTGCCATCTGCACCACGTTCATAGACAACGTGGTCAGCCAAACGCCTCAGAAGAAACCATCCATATCCCCCTACCTGAAGAGTACCTGGCTCTGGTTCCTCAAGCGCATCAGGATTAAAAGGTTTTCCATGATCCCAGATTCTAATCTCCAAGCGATCCATCCATAAAGAAACATCAATTTCTATGGTTGTTTCCGGAGGTAAGGCATGATGAGCATGACGCACGGCGTTGGTAAAGCCTTCTGCTAATGCCAGGTTGAGGCGATAGAGTTGACTTTCTGACCAACCAAGTTGAGGCAGGTGTTGCAGACAAAATTGTTCAAACCATTGTTGCACTTGGTTTAGAAGTTTTAATTCGCTCTTCACCGTCAGATGGTCTTGCTGCACTATGCTTAGCATTGACCTTGACTTAATGTAAGTGAGTGGAAAATATTTGTACCTTTTGTATACTAAATATTTGAGATTTTGAAATGATATCGCCATACAAAATAAAAATCCAAGATTTAACCTGGATTGTTAAAATTGACGCCTGCTTCTTTCTCAAGAAAAGCACATCTTGTACTTTTGCCCTTGAAACTCACAGGCGTCAAAGCGCTTTGGGGTGAAACCAGTGCTGCAAAGAAAAGTTGGAGCAAAGAGTAGTACCTTGCTAGGGTTCCCCCGCCCTTGGCACTGCGGAAGGCTTCCTCCGTTAGCGTTCGCATTCGCAAGAGCGTAAGCGCAGAGCATACGCTCTTGCGACGAGCACTTGTTGTGCCTTTGGCACTCAGTTCCTCCGGAGGAGACTCCAAACTTCGGAGAGGATAACCCTGCTACAGGCAAAACTGGCTCTCCCGTTGAGTGACTGATTTAGAACAGTCCAAAGGTGAAGGACTTATCTATTGGGAAAGTCGCACCAATTCCCAACCATATGGTTACTAAGGTACCAATTAAGAACACCGTGGTTGCTACTGGACGGCGGAAGGGGTTTTGAAACTTATTCACGTTCTCAATAAAGGGAACAAGAATCAGTCCTAGGGGTACGGAACCCATCAATAAAACCCCTAAGAGTTTGTTGGGAACTGAACGCAAAATCTGAAAGACAGGATAGAGGTACCACTCTGGTAGAATTTCCAGCGGTGTAGCGAAGGGATTCGCTGGTTCGATATTTATGGGAGGATCTAACACAGCGAGAGCCACGATACAAGCAAAAGATCCCATAATCACAACTGGGAAGACATACAGCAGATCATTGGGCCAAGCCGGTTCACCGTAGTAGTTATGACCCATGCCTTTGGCTAGTTTGGCTCTTAACTTTGGATCGCTCAGATCAGGTTTTTTCTGTGTCGCCATTTTTAAATGTGCTCTCCTGCTTAAATTGATTTAAAGCTTTTGTGAAAGCTATTATAAGCGTGGGCATTAGCTTTTAGCTTTAAGATGTGAGTGTGTTTGCCCTTTTATCCGGGATGTTTGGTATTCGACCTTTGAAAGTACTCAGTACTCAGGAGTCAGAATTCAGCAATGTTTTTTATACGACAGGCGGATGAGTTTTGGGTACTCACCGCCCCCACCAAAATCTTGCTAAATTCTGAATTCTGTATTCTGAATTTTTCTTCATTGACTTTTCATAAGTCTAAAACAAACGACTCTATCTTGAAACTAATAGCTCATGCCCAACCGCTCACGACTTGGAATTACAATGGACCAGAAATCCCTTGCTTACGAATCATCAAGAAGTGCAGCAGCATGAAGACAGCAATTAGCCAAGGCAGTACAAAGGTGTGAGCGCTGTAATAACGAGTCAGTGTTCCTTGACCAACGCTTGAACCGCCGCGCAGTAAGTCAGCCATCAGAGTACCGACTACGGGAATAGCTTCTGGTACACCGCTGACGATTTTCACAGCCCAGTAGCCAACTTGGTCCCAAGGCAGCGAATAACCAGTTACGCCAAAGGAAACTGTAATCACAGCGAGAATGACACCACTGACCCAAGTCAATTCGCGGGGCTTTTTAAAGCCACCCGTCAGGTAAATCCGGAAAACGTGCAAAATCATCATCAGCACCATCATGCTGGCAGACCAGCGGTGAACGGAGCGAATTAGCCAGCCGAAGTTCACTTCATTCATGATGTACTGCACGGAGGCGTACGCTTCTGTGACGGTTGGCCTGTAGTAGAATGTCATGGCAAATCCAGTCGCGAACTGGATAAGAAAGCACGTCAGAGTAATTCCACCCAAGCAGTAGAAGATATTGACGTGAGGAGGGACGTACTTGCTGGTGACGTCCTCAGCAAGCGCTTGAATCTCCAAGCGCTCCTCAAACCAGTCGTAGACGTTAGCCATACAATCTTAAATTCCTAGAAATCGATTCGCAGTTGATAAGTTTCCCAAATGATCAAGAGCTTTGGGATTTTTGTCAAGAAGCATTTACTCATTTACTTTTGAGTAGTCAGAGTGTTAATAGTTTAAAAAAAACTTCACTACTCAAAAAGAGAGTATGTATTGCGCTCTCTTCACATCCAAACACACAAGGGAGGTGGACACAAAGTAGATTTTATCTTTTCGCAAGTGGAATGTGCGCTCTTTGTGTTGACTGAACAACTTGATGAGAGCGATACACCACTTCTATAAAAAAAGTAACATAGTCGAGAGATAGATTTCATCAAAAAGCAAGCTAGTTGGGCAAACTCTGGCAACTTGGGTTGAAAGTGGAAGTGAAAATGGGGTTCATGCAGAAAAAAGTTTTTTGGGCAGGATTATCACTGCTATTAGCGTTTTGGGTAGGTTTTTGCAGCTTTTGTCAACCTGCCTTGGCTTTGACAAAAGAACAAAAGCTGGTAGCAGAAGTGTGGAGAATTGTTAATCGGACATATTTGGATGAAACATTTAATCATCAAAACTGGGCGTCTGTGCGGCAAAAGGCTCTGGCAAAGCCACTCAAAGACCACCAATCAGCTTATGGGTCCATTCAGAAGATGCTCAACAGCCTTGAGGACCCTTTTACCCGTTTTTTAAACCCAGAACAGTACCGCAGTTTGCAGGTCAATACTTCTGGGGAACTCACCGGAGTTGGATTGCAAATCGCTCTCAATCCCAATACTGGTACATTAGAGGTTGTAGCTCCCATCGCGGGTTCCCCAGCAGAAAAAGCTGGAATTAAACCGCGCGATCGCATCTTAAAAATTGAGGGTATCTCCACAGAAAAACTGACCCTTGACGAAGCAGCAGTCAGAATGCGGGGACCAGTTGGTAGTGCTGTGACTTTGTTCATTCAACGCGACGGAGAAGGAGAATGGCAAGTTCAACTGGTGCGCGATCGCATTGCGCTGAACCCAGTTATATCAGAATTACGCTCTTTCCCTCAAGGAAGGTCTATCGGCTATCTTCGCCTCACTCAATTTAATGCCAATGCTCCTATGGAGTTAGCACACGCCATTTCCAGTTTAGAAAAAAAAGGGGCTGATGCCTACATTCTCGATTTGCGAAATAACCCAGGCGGACTCTTACAGGCAGGAATTGAGATTGCTAGGTTGTGGCTGGAATCTGGTACCATTGTTTACACTGTGAATCGGCAAGGCGTCCAGGGGAACTTTGAAGCATTTGGTCCAGCTATGACTCATGACCCCTTAGTCGTTTTGGTTAATCAAGGAAGCGCCAGTGCTAGCGAGATTCTTGCTGGTGCATTGCAAGATAATCATCGTGCGGTTTTAGTAGGAGAAACCACCTTTGGCAAAGGCTTAATCCAGTCCTTATTTGAATTATCCGATGGTTCCGGCTTAGCTGTCACTATTGCTAAGTATGAAACCCCCAACCACCGTGATATCAATAAACAAGGTATCAAGCCAGATAAATTGATTTCCTCGGAACCAATCACTCGCGAACAGATTGGCACAGAAACAGATGTTCAATATCAAGCAGCTATAGAACTTTTGGCGAAAAGCTCTGTCGTGGCGGGAGCAGCGTAGGTGGGTTGGGGGATGAGGGGGATGAGGGAGGTGAGGGAGATGAGGAAGCAGGGGAAGAAAGAGTTAATGGACAATTATTTCTTTCCCCCTTGTCCCTTCATCCTGCTCAAAGCACGCGTTGTGCTTGTCGTAAAGCTGTTAAGTCTAGAGAAGCAAGATGCTTATAAGCATTATCTATAAAGCGCTTTCCCCGGAGAAAGCCTGTGTTGGCACCAGGGCAAATGTAATGGAGCGTTTCTGGTGTGAACCTCTCTAGTAGCAACTTGACACTCTTGATTTGTCGGAACCAGTGAAAAGTTTTGGCGCTTCGCAGGGGGACAGGTTCACTGTGCTGGTTGGGAACGAGGTGACGCCCAGAAAATAGCACGCCTCCTCGCTGTTGGTAGTAAAGGCAAGATGAGCCAGGAGAATGACCAGGTGTCCAAATGAGTTGTGCTGTTGAATTTAAGGTAAACTCTACATTAAAGGTAGTTACGACTAGTCCGGGTAATAGGTAAGCTTCTTGCTCTTGAATCAAAACTTCACAATTGAAGGTTTTCTGAATTTCTGCTGTTTTCCCAATAGCGCCTCGATGAGTGAGAAATAGATGGTGCACGCCTCCATGCGATCGCAAAAAATCTTGATTAATTTGATTCCAATCTGGACAATCTATCAGAATATTGCCTTCGTTTCTTACAATAAAATAAGCAGTCCCTCCTAGCGTATCCCTGTTTGGTGGAAATGCAAAAATTGTACTTAGTGCGAAGTCCGAGCGGGAATCTGTTTGGATCAGAACTTCGTCTAAGAAGACTAAGCGTGGTAGCTTTGCTGTATAACTTGACTCTTGAGGCAAGGGGCACATGAGAAAAATCGCGCTTATGAGGAGTTGTAAAAAATTAGGTTACAGTATTGGGCTTTTTAAGTAAAAACGAAAAAACTACCAGTACTGTTGTCAACGAAGAGGCTCCAGGGGTAGAGGGGATGGGGAGCAGAGGGGAAACCCCACGGATAAATCCGGGGGCTTGAAGTAAGGACGCCTTGTGTCTCGTACTACGTATCTCGACACAAATCTTTCTTTTTTTTCAGAAATAAATTCAGGGGCTTGTACCCTGATGCAGGGGATCAGTTCATTTTCTCCCAAGACCTCCGCTCCTCCGCTCAAGAGCTTTTTTGGTCAGGGAAATGAAATTTTGGGGACTTCCTTTGGGGGCAGATACTTGTAGTCAGTGCTGCACAGTACTGGACGACAAGTAGAACTTAACATTTTAAAACAACTGAAAATCACATGAATTTTTGGTTTCTTCTTCTACTGGGACTACTGACTTACTTGATGGTGCAGCGCAGTGTTGCTCAAATCACCAAAACGCCTGTGTGGCTGTTGTGGCTGGTACTAATGACACCAGCACTGCTATGGACAACTTGGACAATGATATACGGGGAGAAACAACCTCCGCCAAGAGCATTGATGATTTGGCCATTAATTGTCTGTCCTCTGTTATACTGGCTATTGTTTCAATGGGGGCGTCGCTCCCTAAAAGGGACTCAGACTGAACCACAAAAAATACCAGAATCGCAACCGGATATACATAATACCGCAGAATCAGCACCAGTGCGTCCCATTGAGCCAACAGAAGAAACCCAGCTAAGAAATTGTTTTCCCTGGTCTGTATACTACATTCAAGACATTGAGTATCGACCCCAGGCAGTTGTTTGCCGAGGTCAATTGAGAACGACACCAAGCAACGCCTACCAGCGGATTAAAGCAAATATTGAAGAGCAATTTGGAGAACGCTTCCTAATTATCTTTCAAGAAGGTTTCAATGGAAAACCTTTCTTTGTGCTTGTTCCAAATACTCAAGTGGCAAAAGCTAACACTCGCACTCAGGAAAAGATAACGCGACCAGGATTAGCGCTCATACTCCTAGCGGTGACATTGCTAACGACTACCTTAGTGGGTGTGAAATTTGCTGGAGTGAATTTTACAATATTCCCATCCAACCCAGCCGAACTTCTGAAGGGATTGCCTTATGCCTTGGCATTGATAACCGTTCTAGGCATCCACGAATTTGGTCACTACTTAACGGCGCGATACTACAAAATTCGCTCAACGCTCCCTTACTTTATTCCAATGCCTTTGTTTTTGGGAACCTTCGGTGCATTCATTCAAATGCGTAGTCCAATTCCCAATCGTAAAGCTTTATTTGACGTAAGTATCGCCGGACCAATTGCTGGCTTTATCATAACCTTGCCACTGCTGTTATGGGGTTTAGCTCATTCCCAGATAGTTCCCCTACCTGAAAAAACAGGATTTCTCAACACAAATGCACTCAATCCCAAATATTCAATCCTAATGGCGCTACTTTCAAAGCTAGCTCTGGGAAGTGAACTAACGTCAAAATCAGCTATTGATATGCATCCAGTCGCTGTAGCTGGTTTTTTGGGACTGATTGTCACAGCACTAAATTTAATGCCAGTAGGACAATTGGATGGAGGTCACATAGTCCATGCGATGTTTGGGCAAAGAACAGCAGTCATTATTGGTCAAATTTCTCGCTTGTTGCTGCTGCTACTTTCTTTAATGCAGCCAGAGTATTTTCCGTGGGCAATTATCTTATTGTTCCTACCACTGATTGATGAACCTGCTTTAAATGATGTGACTGAACTTGATCATAGACGTGACATAGGGGGGTTGTTAGCAATGGCTTTGTTAATCATAATTGTGCTACCACTGCCGCAAGTCTTTGCTAGCTTATTACATATTTGACTTTAAAATATTATATGTACTTAGAAAAACAAAGAGAGTTTCAAAAGGCAAAACCTCGGAAATTCTTTGCACAGCATTGGCTCAAAAGTGAAAAAGCTCTCAACGAAATTATTCAAGCTTCTCAATTACAACCTACTGATCGGGTTCTAGAAATTGGTCCTGGTACAGGCATTCTCACTCGCCGCCTGTTATCATTGGTACAATCTTTGGTAGCAGTAGAAATAGACCGGGATTTGTGCGATCGCCTGACAAAAGAATTCGGACGTCAAGAAAATTTTTTACTACTGCAAGGAGATTTTCTAGAGCTAGATTTACCTTCCCTGCTATCACCATTGTCAGCTTTTGGGAAGCAGAATAAAGTTGTAGCCAATATTCCCTACAACATTACAGGACCGATTCTAGAAAAACTCTTGGGGACAATTGCTAACCCAAACCCCGAACCTTATGACTTGATAGTGCTACTGGTACAAAAAGAAGTCGCCCAAAGGCTGGTAGCAAAACCAGGGTCAAAAGCATTTGGGGCGCTATCGGTACGAGTGCAGTATTTAGCAAAGTGCGAGTTAATTTACATTGTCCCAGCAGGAGCATTCCACCCACCACCCAAAGTAGACTCAGCAATCGTGCGCTTAGTTCCACATCTGGTGGAACCACCAGCCACAGACACGCAACGATTAGAAACTTTAGTGAAGTTGGGCTTTGGGGCAAAACGTAAAATGTTACGAAATAATTTGCAATCAGTCGTAGAACGCGATCGCCTGTCACAATTACTGGAAAAATTAGAGATAAACCCTCAAGCTCGCGCTGAAGACCTCAGCGTTAGTCAATGGGTAGCTCTAGCAAATGAGTTATGATTCGTGAGTAACGAGTCATGTTTTCCCAGTTTTTCAGTATTCAGCAGTTAAAACAGTTATCAGTTATCAGTTACCAGTAGCCTGTTCACTGTTCACTGTTCACTGATAACTGTTCACTGTTCACTGTTCACCCTTCGGGGAACGCCCGTCGCCTACGGCGGGAAACCCGCCTGCAGCGCTGGACTCACTGTTCACTGATTTGTTGAATATGCGTTCCTATACCCTTATCGCCCCTGCCAAAATCAACTTACATTTAGAAATTATTGGCGATCGCCCCGATGGATATCATGAGTTAGTCATGATACTTCAAAGCATAGATTTATCCGACGAAATTTATGTACAAGCAAGCGATACACAAGCTATCCGCGTTCGTTGCGAGCATCCGGAAGTTCCTTTAGATAATAGTAATATTGCACACAAAGCAGCAGAACTCATGGCGGCAGAATTTCCAGCCGCCTTTGCCAAATATGGCGGTGTGAACATTACCATCAATAAGCGTATACCTGTTGCCGCTGGTTTAGCTGGAGGTTCGACAAATGCAGCAGCAGTACTGGTGGGAATAGATTTACTATGGAACTTAGGACTAACTCAATCAGAACTTGAAGAATTGGGAGCACAACTAGGTTCAGATGTACCGTTTTGTGTCGCAGGTGGGACAGCGATCGCCACAGGAAGAGGTGAGCAACTTTCTCCTCTTCCCAGTTTAGCTAACATATATATAGTATTGGGTAAATACCGTAGCCTTACAGTCTCTACCGCTTGGGCATACAAAACTTATCGACAACAATTTAGTAATTCCTATCTCAAAGATACCGACAGTTTAACAGCTCGTGCAGCAGCGATACATTCTGGAGCAATAGTGAAAGCTATCCTGAATAAGGATGTAACGAAAATTGCTCAAAAGTTGCACAATGATTTAGAGCGTGTGGTGTTACCAGCATATCCGCAAGTTTTGGGACTGCGAGAGACGTTTGCTAGTGCTGGTGTTTTGGGGACAATGATGTCTGGTTCTGGTCCGAGTGTATTTGCTATTTGCGCGTCGCAACAGCAAGCGGAACAATTAAAGCTTCGTATTCGGGAGATTATTCCTGATGAGGATTTAGAATTATTTGTGACTCGGATGACTTCTCACGGGATTCAGGTGGCATCATCGATGTAAGGATAAGATAATGCTCACGCAAAGGACGCAAAGATTTTATGAGTGATGAGAATGTAACGCAACAAGTGGAGACTCAAGGGCAAGTTCAATCAAGTCCCTTACGTTGTATAACTGGGGCAATGATTTCGGCAGGACTTGGCTATGGATTGTACTCTCTAATGATTGCCACAGCTACAACTTTTGCCAACAAACCCATTCATTCTCATAACCCAATAGTCATGAATATCGCTTCTGCTGTGCGTACCTTAGTTGTGGGTGTTATGGCTTTAGGAACTGGGGTATTTGGGATAGTAGCGATCGGGTTGCTGGCGTTGGGAGTGCAGTTATTGGTGCAGCAGTTGACGAAAAAGCAGTACTAAATTTTTACTTGATATAGGACTCCTCATATTTGATTTTTGAAATATACGTAGGGGAGCTAGTTAGAAGGCTTTGGTGCGTTACGCTACGCGATAACACACCCTAAAGATACTTAGATTTTTTCATAAATCAAATTGGATTCCTATAGTGAATTTTGAATTTTAAATTTGAGCAAAGCGAATATGGTGACACTGCAACTCAAACAAATTCGAGTTCCACCAGGACAGAGGGTGCTGCTGGAAGATATTAATTGGCAAGAATTTGAGGCAATTCTCAACGAGTTGGGAGAACACCGTGGTAGTCGAGTTGCATATACGGAAGGCACATTAGAGATTATGGTTCCACTCCCAGAACATGAGAGAGCTAAAGTCATTATTGGAGATTTAGTAAAAATCTTGCTAGATGAACTTGACTTCAATTGGGAGTCTTTTGGTTCAACCACCTTTAAGCGTGAGGATATGACTGCAGGTGTTGAACCAGATGATTGCTTCTATATTCAAAACTATAAGCTCATGATTGGGAGAGATAGAATAAACCTAAATGTTGACCCTCCTCCTGACTTAGCGATTGAAATTGATGTCACTTCAAAAACCAAAATGAGTGCTTATCAAGCATTAAGAGTACCTGAAATCTGGCGCTACGAAAACGGGAATTTAGAAATTCATCTGCTACAAGGTGAACAATACATCAAGTCCCAAAAAAGTCTTACTTTTCCTAACTTTCCAGTTATTGAAGAAATTTCCCGATTTGTAGAGATGAGTCGAACAATAGGAACAACTCTAGCACTCAGAGAATTCCGAAAGTGGGTTAGAGAATCCTAACAATCATTTTTTATGGAGTCTGGAAGAGTTCACAACCTGGGCAAAATGAAGAATAAATCAACCCCACTACCTCTAGAATGAAAGCGTAGGTTGCTATTAAACTGCAATGCCCTCCCCTTTCCCAGGCATGGATCCATACCTCGAAGCCGCACTGTGGCCAGATGTGCATAACGCCCTGGCTAGCAAGCTCCGCGCCCTCCTCGTACCGCAGTTACGTCCTAAATACGCTGCACGGCTCGAAATCTACGTAGTGGAAGATACCTTCCCCGAAAGCGAAATTGGCATCCTTTATCCTGATGTGGAAGTGTTGCAAATACAACAACGTTCTTCAGCTCCAGAACTTCGCGATCGCCCGAAGGGCGGTGGGCTAAAGCCCAATCGCCAATCAAATATTGTCACAACACCCGCACCACTCACACTTCCAGTCATTCAACCAGTTGAAGTTCGCATTCCCACTGTCGAAATCCGAGACACTGCCAATAATGTACTCGTATCCTGCATTGAAATTCTCTCACCTGCAAATAAGCGCGAATCGGGTATCACAGACTACCGTAAAAAACGCCAGCGTCTTTATAACGCCAACGTCCATCTGATTGAAATTGACTTGTTACGTAGGGGAACCCGTCCATTTAATCACCCACGTCTACCAGATGTCCCTTACTTAGTGACTCTCACTCGTGCTTCTTCTGGAGTTATCAACGTGTGGCCTGTGACATTACATGATACACTCCCTACAATTCCTGTACCTCTGCGAGAACCTGACCCTAATGCAGTTCTCAACTTGCAAGCTGCCCTTGAGATAATTTACGATGAAGCAGGGTACGACTTATCGATTGATTACAGCCAACAACCACCTCCACCTGCATTTGGAAAATCAGATATTGAGTGGATACAGGCAAGATTAGCAAATTATTAAATCAGGGAACAGGGAACAGGGAACAGTAACTGATAACTGATAACTGTTAAAGGTAAAATCTTAAGAAATTTGACTATTCGTACACAACAAGATTCTCGACAACTCTTACGAAGTCGGGAAGGGTGAACCTTATCGTCGCTCTGCTCCTCAAGAAACTATCCGTCAACAAGCACGAGAATGGCATGTACAACGGTTCGGATAAGCAGACGAGTGTTTGATACTCGCTCATAAGTGTTTGATAGTCGCAGACGAGTGTTTGATATTCGCAGACGAGTATTTGATATTCGCAGACGAGTATTTGATATTCGCAGACGAGTATTTGATATTCGCTCATAAGTGTTTGATAGTCGCAGACGAGTGTTTGATATTCACAGACGAGTATTTGATAGTCGCAGACGAGTATTTGATATTCGCTCACGAGTGTTTGATATTCGCTCACGAGTGTTTTCATCCACTTGCAATACGGTATCCGTCAACAAGCAAGAGATTGGCGTGTGCAACAGAGGAATGTGAGGTGAAGGGGTGTTTATTTAATGTCGTCGCAGAGAGTGCGATCGCTCTTTGCCTTGGGATTATTCTTGAGATAATCACGCGCTAGATCACAACCGCGCCTGAGAAGTTCATTGAGGTCAAAATTCCAAACGGAAATTCCGTTATTACCACCAGCAGCAATACTTTTACCATCTGGACTGAAACTCACATCTTGGCTACCAAAGCGCTCAAATGTTGTCAGCAATTTGCCATCAATGCTCCAGAGTTTTACTTTTGTCTCGCTAGCTGAGGCAATTAACTTACCATTAGGACTGAAGCTGACGCTAGTAACAGGCTCATCATTGTTTAAGGGGGTTATGCCTTTGCCGTTTAGACTCCAAATTTTCACAGTGTTGTCTTTACTAGCAGAAGCAATCATATCACCACTAGGACTGAAACTCACATTGGTGACGCCATTACCATGCTCTTTAAATATCTTAATGACTGTACCATCAGGTCGCCAGACTTTCACAGTTTTGTCATCACTGGCTGAGGCAAGTAGCTGACCATCTGGGCTAAAACTGATACTGTTAACTTTATCAGTATGACCTGTAAAGGTCTTGAGTAGCTTACCATCACGCCGCCAAAGTTTCACTGTCTTGTCATTACTTGCTGAGGCAATTATCTCACCATTTGGGCTAATACTCACACTTGTAACTTGATTACTATGTCCTTGAAAAGTCTTTAAAAGTTGAGGTTCTTTGCCTGATTCACTTGCAAGTTGCCAAAGTTTTACTGTGTGATCACCTCCAACAAGTGCTACTTTATCCGTATTAGGGATAAACTTCACTTGTCCAACCCAATCACTTCGTCCCTTAATCTGCTTTAGTGGCAATACTTTTGTGCTTGCATTGCCATCAATTTTCCAAACTTGTACGTTATTTTCATCTGTACGGATAGCTAAGGTACGACTATCTGAACTGAAACTTATGTCTTGTTCAATGTTAAAAGAGTTCTGAACAGGTGTGAGAGTTTTGAGAAAAGTGCCGTCAATCTGCCACAGTTCTACGGTATCCTCGTTTGTGGGGATAGCTAAGGTTTTACCGTCCGGGCTGAAAGTGAACTTTGGCTGATGGTAAGGGTTTTCTAGATCTGCTCTTTCAGTTTTAACTTGAATAGTTTTAATCGGCGTACCATCACGCTTCCATAGTTTGACCTTATTAAAACCTTCAACAGAAACCAGAATCTGGAAATCAGGGCTAAAACTGTTTACCGTTTTTCTATCAAAACTTGAGAGAAGAGAGCCATCACGCCTCCAGAATTGCACTTTGTTATTGGAAACATCTGTAATGACTATTGTCTGATTATCAGGAGTGAAACCGTTGACTTGAATGTTGCTACTCTCGCTTTGTAGCTGAAGCTTTGTGAGGAAAGTACCATCAATTCGCCAAAGTTCTACGTTCTTTGCAAAGATCTCTCCTTTGCTAATGGCTACTATCTCTCCATCGGAACTGAAATTAACTGACATCTGCATATCTGACTTGATAGTCTTAATTAATTTACCGTCTTGTCGCAGGAATTTCACAGTGTTATCAGCGCTCAAAATAGCCAGTATTTTGCCATTCGGACTCAAACTTATGCTTTTAACATCTAATTGATAGCGTCTAAGGTCAGTAATTACTGTGCCATCCCGTCGCCACAATTTGATAGTTTTATCCTTAGAGGCTGTTTGAAAAGTCGGAGAAATAGTAAAAAAGCTCTCTCAGTATACGCTGTTAATAGATAATAGACAGCACTGAGAGAGCAACATGAGTAAAGCATACCCTAGCAATCTGACCCGTGT
>JAESFN010000230.1_pt1 | contig 74160 bp, 67 predicted proteins | sample 9269411 | NCBI WGS metagenome assembly JAESFN01 (sample SAMN14505399, study PRJNA617100) | algae metagenome | isolation source: Iphinoe sp. HA4291-MV1 and co-occurring heterotrophs from trail next to... | place: USA: Maunawili Falls, Hawaii | collected 2009-07-25
GCCAAAAGTCGAATCGAGCCGCAATGGATAATAATTATATGCTTACTATTCTTGCTGCTTGTTTATCCCTACATAATGATATCTCTAAATCCGCTTGTCAATAGCATTTGAGACGCGCTTACCCTGCTTTTACACTACTAATTATCTATATAATTAGACAGAAAAAATCTTTCTGCCACTAGTAGTATGAATCTAGACAAAACTTTATGTAAAACAGCTAGTAGTTAAATGAAATTGAATAAAGTTATGTTGCAAATTATTTACCTTTAGCGTAATCTCAATGAATGTCAGTGAAGACTTGGAGAGAATTATTCGAGTGGCTAGCCTTTCCTCGTAAAATTCTCTTTCAAGAAAACAAAGCCATACAGGCTACTAAGTGAGATGATACCTGAACTATCTAGCCGGAGAATTTGGGCAAATCTACTGGATAATATTGCATCAAGATATATTCAATTTATTTGTCGTCCGAAAGCTGTTTTCCTTCTGCTGAGTGGTTTAGCAGGAGGACTTCTATTAAGTAGTTGCAGTTCACACTCAAGTAGTATTACTATTTCCAGTGGTAATACTGGCAGTTATTACTACAGCTTAGCTGAGCAAATTAATGATTCTACCAAGGCAACAGTCAAAATCTCTGTTAAAAATCTTGCATCACAAGGTTCTCAGGAAAACTTAGAACGTTTGCGTACTCACAAAGTTGATTTTGCGATCGTACAGCTCGATGTTGCCAATGAAGCAATGCGTAAAGGAGAAGTCAAAGCAGTTGCAATTTTGGCAAACGAATATGTTCACATTATTACCTTGAAAGATTCTAGCTTAAAAACGTTCACTGACCTTCAAGGAAAGCGAGTTGCTGTGGATACTGTTGGTAGCGGGATGAGCTTCACTGCTAACCAATTGCTGAAAGCAAATCACATGAGTTTTCAACTAGATCACTCTAGTTTTCATGAAGCATTCAAGAAACTGAAATCTCGGCAGGTGAGTGCATATATTTATGTAGGAAGTCTTGGTGCAAGTAAAAATCTACGACAAAAATTTCTGAACAATCCTGACTTGAGACTGCTTCCTATCGAATCTTCATTAGTGAATCACTTGACTGTTTTTGCTCCTGGTTCGTACCAACGCGCAACTTTTCCTATTGGAACTTATACGTCGCGTCCACCTGTTCCAAACAAAGACGTACCAACTCTTTCTACTGGTACTGTATTGGTGACTCGTCCTAAGATGGATCGACAGAAAGTTGCATCGGTGACCTGGTCTATTCTCTCAACTGCTCGTACCTATTCCCAGTTCTATCCTGCATTACAAATCGAAGAACCTAAAGATTTGCTGAGAAAAGGGATATTTTACATACATCCAGCAGCACAGGAGGTGTTTGAACACGGCGATCCTCGCATGGCGCTTATGCGTTACTGGGAAAATAACAATGATTTGCAGTCTGCTATTTTCATTTTGGGTTCGACCAGTATCTTAGGATTACTGTTGCGCCAGTGGCACAGACAAAAGTCCAAGAAGATGGTAACCACAACTGCCAACCGGATTAATGAACTCAAGTCACTGTTGCCAGATCACCCCCAGCAGGCATTAGATGGTATTGAAGATCTTAGCCAAGAGCATCGGTTGATGTTTGTTGAAGGTGCAGTAACAACAGAAGTCTACGAGCAACTGCGGCAAAAAACACAGACTTTTACAGATCAATGTCGTAAATTACTGGAGCAGCAGCGCAAAAAGTTTGTTATGGAAACTCTACTGTTGCTGGATGAATGGCAAGCAACGTTGCAGACAAATCCAGAGGAGGCTTTAAAAAAGCTGAGTCATATCAAACAGCAGTATCGAGATATGTTGCTGTCAGATCAGGTTGACATTGAAGCATACGTGGAACTCATGCAGCTAACTCTCATTTCGTTAATGACGCTAGTGCCGAAACATTCTTATAATGGCACAAATGATGTAGAAAGTGAGCAAACATTTGAAGTGAATTCAGCTAATTCGGTTGACACTTAAATATTTTGCCTTCCCCAACTTCTTATTGCATTCTATCGATTGTGCGATACTGAATGGCTTCAGCAACGTGGTGTGCTTTTAACTCATCATCCCCAGCCAAATCCGCAATAGTTCGTGCTACTTTGAGAATGCGATCGCTTGCCCTTGCCGACAAACCTAATTTTCTAATTGCCCCTTCTAATATATTGCGACTGCTATCATCTAGCTTGCACCATTTCTGAAGGTGACGACTCTGCATTTGGGCATTGCAAGAAAGATTTTGTTCATTTTTAAATCTACCGGATGCATAGTCGCGTGCTTGTTGCACTCTTTTCCTTACTGTTGCTGATGATTCTCCTGTCGGTTGTTGAGTAATTTCTTCTGGTTTGAGGCGATTCACTGCAACTTGTAAATCAATTCTATCCATCAAAGGTCCAGAAAGTTTTGCCCAGTATTGCTCTCTTTGCCTTGGTGAACAGGTACATTGCTGAATTGTGTCACCGTAGTAGCCGCAAGAACAGGGATTGGTACTCGCAACCAAAGTAAACTGAGCAGGGAATATGACAGATTGTTTCGTTCTCGAAATTGTCACGTAGCCATCTTCCAAAGGTTGACGCAGAAATTCTAAAACATCTCTTTTAAATTCTGTTAACTCATCGAGAAAAAGTATACCTTTATGTGATATTGAAATCTCACCAGGACGAGGAAAGCTACCGCCACCGACGAGCGAAGGACCAGAAGCTGAGTGATGAGGACTGCGAAAAGGGCGATCGCGCACCAGTGATCCTCTATTTTTCAATAAACCAGCTACCGAGTGGATGCGAGTCACCTCCAGTGCTTCTGAAAAAGACAATGCTGGCAAAATACCTGGTAAACGTCGTGCCAGCATCGTTTTACCACTACCAGGCGGTCCGACAAAAATTAAATTATGTCCACCAGCCGCCGCAATTTCTAAAGCACGACGGGCATGAGCTTGTCCCTTTACATCCTTGAGATCTAATGTTGGTAAAGATGTTGTATGCAACGTCTCTACTGTATTATCTAACTGTACAGGTTTGTAACGCCCTGGATTATTCAAAAAATCAGTGACCTCACATAGGTTTTTGAAGCCATAAACTGCTAATCCTTCCACCACAGCAGCTTCTTGTGCATTATCAGCAGGGACAACTAAACCTGTAATTCCCATCTTTTGGGCAGTAGCAGCAATAGGTAGGACACCTGCAACTGAGCGCAAGCTACCATCAAGAGACATTTCACCAAGGAAAAGATGGTCTCCTAATAAATAAGCGCTAACTTGCTCAGAAGCCGCCAAAATTCCTACACTGATAGGCAAATCAAAACATGGACCTTCCTTGCGTAAATCAGCAGGTGTCAAATTTATGACAATCTTTCGCATAGGAAAGGTAAAACCAGCATTCTTTAGAGTTGCTTTGACTCTTTCCCGTGCTTCCTGAACTGCTGCATCTGGGAGTCCTAAAACGACAATTCCCGGCAAACCTCCCGACACATCTACTTCAACGCCCACTTTAACAGCGTCGATGCCGACAATTGACCCACTCCAAACTCTGGCAAGCATGTGCTGAATATGTCATTAAGAACACTAAACCTATAGAATCTCTAGCAGATGAACAGGTAAATTGACATGAGTGAAACTACAGAGACAATTTTCAGCAAAATCATTCGTCGAGAAATTCCCGCTGACATAGTTTATGAAGATGACTTAGCGCTGGCATTTAGAGATATCAATCCCGCAGCTCCGGTTCACATTCTCGTCATTCCCAAAAAACCTATACCCGGACTTGCTGATGCCGAATCTGGTGATGATGCTCTTCTTGGGCATCTTTTATTAACAGTCAAGCGAGTTGCCGAACAAGCTGGACTAGCAAATGGCTATCGTGTTGTGATCAACACAGGTCCAGATGGAGGTCAAAGTGTTTATCACTTGCATATGCATATCCTGGGTGGACGTCAGATGAAATGGCCCTCTGGTTGATATATCCATTATCCGAATCTTTCTCAACATTTGTGAGAGTAATCGCTCATGAACAATCTAAACCTTATATCTTCGTAGCCAATTCTCAATCAAAATGGTGATTTTCTAACAAAGTAAGAGGCGATTTGTCAAACCAGCCTGAACAGTCAATCTCCAGGAGCGTTGTCAAACAAAAGTTTCAGGATTGTTAAGAAAGATGTGACTAATGGATTGGGGGATAAGGGGCATGAGGAATAGGAAACTCCCAATTCCCTATTCCCCTTATCCCCAAAACGGTGGGCGGCGATTCCTTCCAATCCTTGAAGGAGTGGGCTTAAGCGTCTTTTTTTGTGATTTTCATAACTAAAGTAAATAACTTACATAATAAAAAATTATTTGAAATAACTTTACAAATCACAAATTATCTTCTAAATTAAAAGACAGGTAGGTAATCAAACCTACGTAAATCATAAAAAAGTAACGCAATCATAAGAACCATGACAACTGCATTACAACGCCGTGAAAGCGGCAACGTATGGGAGCGGTTCTGCGAGTGGATAACCTCCACTGAAAACCGTGTATACATCGGTTGGTTCGGTGTACTGATGGTTCCCACCCTTCTATCCGCTGCCATCTGTTTCATTATCGGATTCATCGCTGCACCTCCAGTTGACATCGACGGAATCCGTGAACCTGTTGCAGGTTCGTTAATCTACGGCAACAACATCATCTCTGGTGCTATTGTTCCTTCTTCTAATGCTATAGGCTTGCACTTCTATCCTATCTGGGAAGCTGCTTCCTTAGATGAGTGGTTGTACAACGGTGGTCCATACCAGCTAGTAATCTTCCACTTCCTAATTGGTATTTTCTGCTGGTTAGGTCGTCAGTGGGAGCTAAGCTTCCGCCTAGGGATGCGTCCTTGGATTTGTGTGGCTTACTCTGCACCAGTAGCAGCAGCAACCTCTGTATTCCTGATTTATCCCTTGGGACAAGGTTCCTTCTCTGATGGTATGCCCTTGGGCATCGCTGGAACATTCAACTTCATGTTTGTGTTCCAAGCAGAGCATAACATCCTGATGCACCCGTTCCACATGTTGGGTGTAGCAGGTGTGTTTGGAGGTTCACTGTTCAGTGCAATGCACGGTTCACTAGTCACCTCTTCCTTGGTTCGTGAAACAACCGAAAGCGAGTCTCAGAACTACGGTTACAAGTTCGGTCAAGAAGAAGAAACCTACAACATCGTTGCAGCACACGGCTACTTTGGTCGTCTGATCTTCCAATACGCCAGCTTCAACAACAGCCGCAGTTTGCACTTCTTCCTAGCAGCATGGCCTGTGATCGGAATCTGGTTTACCGCGTTGGGTATCAGCACGATGGCGTTCAACCTCAACGGTTTCAACTTCAACCAGTCGCTGATTGATTCTCAAGGTCGTGTGATTAACACCTGGGCAGATGTGCTCAACCGTGCCAACCTGGGTTTTGAAGTGATGCACGAGCGTAATGCTCACAACTTCCCCCTCGACTTAGCGAGCGGCGAGATTGCTCCTGTTGCGATGAGCGCTCCTGCTATCAACGGTTAATCTTGAAGTTTAGTTCATAAGAACAAGAAACGCTCTCCGTATGGGGGGCGTTTTTGTTTTTTATGCAACTTTACGGCGACAAGCTTATAGACGAATCTAGGCTGTCATAGAATGAAGCTCATAGTCTAAGCTCGACTTTATCCATTTTCCGGTGCGTGCGATTGCCTACGCTGAAACCTTTGTGGAGTAATGCGTTTGACTTTTTCAATATCCCCCAAATCAGTGACAGTGGGAAAACCTTTTCCCTAAAATCTGGAATTGTTGCCAGATAGCAAGGTTACGTTCTTTTATTTGGATAAAGTCGAGCTAAGAACTAATGAAAAAAGAGCGGTGCTTATTAACAATGAACAAAGAAACATCCATTTCAAACTCAGTTCTTGAACTAACTCAGGAAGTTGACTAAGTTGCTTGCGAAACGCTTTGGTTACACTCGACTTCATTGTTTAGGTGGAAAAACGTCATCGAGTGGAGTGGTGTCGCCAGCAATGATCTCTAGACGTACCATTTCAGCCAAACGATCCCATTGCTCGTTTGTAGTGGATTCAAAGCGGGCTTTCCATACCTGCTCATCTTCCAATTCAGCTAGAAGACGGGTAGCAATTGCATCTTGCTCTTCCTCTGGAAGTTTTTCAATTTCTGCAACGACGCGCCGAAGTAATTCAGTCATGGTTCCAAAATGCAGGTGTAGCCTTATAACAGGCATCATAACAGTACCCTTCAACAGAAGCTTGTTTATCATTGCTTCATGCAAGCTATAGTTGACGGCTGTGATTACTATTGTTGCAAAAATTACACTTAAGCGGAAGTCAGGAACAATATCGCCTATTCTCACCCTATCTAACACCTTAGGGCGTTGTTTCCGTCATTTGAGCGATCGCCCACCAGACTAAATACTATTCAACGTAGAGATGATCTCTTCAGCTAAAGTGATAGATGCTGTTGTGAAATTAGATAAACCGGGGAAGAAAGCAGCATAATCAGCTTGGTTGCGAAACAAGCGCAAGCGCTTCATTTTACGTCCTACTGATTTATGCACCGAATCAGGATTAAGCAGAAATTGCTCGCTAACATATGAGTGAGCATCACCTGTTGTAGGAATAGAATGTTCCTCTTTATCCTGCAAGTGCTTTTTTGCCAAGTTGAAAGCGGCATAATAAGCTAGATGGATAGTAACACGCAACTGAGCTTCCTGATGAGCAGAAATCATTGCTTCACTGGCGAGTTTTTTGGCTAGATGAAAATACTCTAACCAGTCAAACATTATCGTGAAACTCCGGAATGGTAATCAAATGCTTTTGAACCTCGTATGGGAGAGGTTGCAGCCAATCTTCATCGAACTGATTAAGCTTATTAAGTGCATCATGAGGGTTGCGTTCTGTCAAAATTGAGAGTACTAAATGCACATAGTCAATGATTTCTGGATCATAGTCAATCCGAAGAAATAGCTGTTCATTCGGAAAGTAAGAACGAATCTTTTCAATTGCTGATTGCAAAGTAGCAACAAAAAAGGGATATTTATTAAGAAATTGGATAATTTCTGTTTTTCCTCTAAAGGTGTACAACTGTTCAAGGGATTCAATATCGGCTTGAGAGATACTAAGTGCTGTGTCTGTCATAGCATTCATTGTGCTGGTTAATAATTGACTGCTATAATTATGATTACTGTAAGAAGCATGGCAAGTAAAAGCAGAAAGACTTGCACCTATAACCTTATGCACTAATCAACAAACTCTCCTCTTCTGTTAATAGTGCGCGGTTCCTTATCAATAAATAATCCTAACAACTTATTTTTTATATAAACTCTTGCTCGCCCATTGTGAAAATCATCAGCATAATAAAATTTGGGTTCGATTACTACTTTCCCTGTTGTATCGATATAGCCCCACTGTTTGCCAATCCTGACACTTGCTAGTCCTTCCGAAAAGTAAAAAAAGTACCCAGACCTATTATATTTAACCCCATCAAACATCTGGCTAACTAGCTGCCCTGTTTTGTTAATAAAGGCGTACTTATCACCTATCTCGACTCCTGCTACTCCCTCAGAAAAATGTTGAGCTTGAGAAAATTGGAACTTGATGATTGTTCGTCCTTGCTTGTCGATATAACCCAGAGTGCCAATAGTAACAGTACGGCTAGTTTGCCCTGGTACATTCCCTAACATTGTGGTAACTTCCTTCACTGCACCGAAGTCAATTAACATAAGCTTGCCATCACGCCTGCGCCGCATAATATTTGAAGGTTTGATATCGCGATGTATGACTTTGTTCTGATGGACAAACGCCAGTACCTCTAGAACATCCCGCAGCATTTTAATCACATAAGCTTCACTGAGCTTTTTGCCAGAAGGACTCAGTTCTTTACCTAAGTCTTGTCCGTCAATAAATTCTTGAATGAGATAGAATTCATTATTTTCCTCAAAGTAGGCGAAAAGTTTGGGAATTTGGTCGTGATTTTGTCCTAAATTGTAAAGTGTTATTGCTTCCGTCTCAAAAAGTCGTAACACATCTGGCTGAATTGCTTGAGGCTTTAGCCGCTTGAGGACACATTTCGGCTTAGGGGTGACTGGTATATCTATATCTAAATCTTCAGTTAAATAGGTTTCTCCGATACCTCCGGCTCCTAACTGCTTGATAATTTTGTAGCGCCGCCGCAGTATTTGTCCAATCATAGTGATCATGCTACAGACCCAATATATAGCTACAGACCAGTAAACAGATTTTCGCACAATCTCCCTGTTTTACTTACTGCCACTTTGTCACGGTTGTACATAAACCCCAAGCTCTTGTTTATCCCTCATCAACTACCCTAGAAATAACGCTCTCAATTACAGGACAAATTTATGGTTGAGCAACTTTTAATTAATAATGATGATTATTACGTACCAGACGCTAACCAGTTAATCACTGAAAATGACACGCCTGTGGACAATTTTGCCTCTGCTAAACAACAACGTCTCTTAGTTGGCTCTCTTTACAGTTCTCTACAGAATCAAACTTTTCTAGCTGAAGCCAATGTCGGCGTTTATTACACAGACCTTCAGCCTCCCATAGTACCCGATGTCTTCCTCAGCCTAGATGCCCAAGTTCCTGAGAATTGGTGGGAGAAGCAAAACCGTTGTTATATGGTTTGGCGCTTTGGAAAACCTCCAGAGGTTGCGATTGAAATTGTCTCGAACAAAGAAGGTGATGAACTAGGGAAAAAACTGGGAATTTATGAACATATGCGGGTGAGTTACTACATTGTATACGACCCCACACAGCAATTAGGAGAACAAGTGCTGCGCCTTTATGAACTTCGAGGAAGGCGCTACTTTGAAACGACAGAAACTTGGCTAGAGCAAGTTGGCTTAGGTTTAACACTCTGGGAGGGAGAATTTGAAGGTAGGCAAGATGTTTGGTTACGTTGGTGTTACAAAGATGGTATTGTTGTACCAACTGGGGATGAACGTGCTTCTCAAGCAGAACAACGCGCTTCTCAAGCCGAAAAACGCGCTCAATTACTAGCAGAAAAACTACGTGCTTTGGGTATTGACCCTAACACTCTGTGAAAACGTTTTCAGTGAAGATGTTTTCTAAAACCTTTCTACTGGTGTCGTTCACATATTTCTCAACAGCTTTCTTCCACCTTAAATATCCTCGACCATTTAAATGCAGACCATCCTCTGTATAACAAATATCCAATTGATTGTCCGAATCGGATAAATGAGAATAAACGTCTATGTACTGATAGGAAAACTCTTTTGCCAGCTTTCTTAAGTGTAAATTCAGTTGCAGTATATTATTCTTATCTTGCCAGTAACGAGTTATTTTGTTATGAACTGGCAAAACGCTTTCAATAAATACTTCTGTGTTCGGCACTTTATTTTGAAACTCCGTCAAAATAGCAGAGTAGACAAGTACTATTTGTTCTATAGTTTTACCAGCTTTACCCAAGCCGAGCATATCATTAATACCCGCCATTAAGAAAACTTTTTTGGGTTTTGATGCCAATATCGTGTCTAGACGTTTCAGTATCAAATCCGTAGTGTCACCACCAATACCACGGTTTTTGATATTGCAATTTTCTAATAACTCTGACCATTGACCTTCTTCTGTCAAACTATCTCCCAAGAAAATAATGTCTAAATCTGATTTAGGGAGAAGTTCAAACTGGCTTTTCTTATGTAGATAGTATGGGTTGTAATATTCTTCTAGAGAACTTGGCTTAAAAAACTTATTAGATAGATATCTACAACCACCTTTCCTAATAAAGAAAAAAGTAGTAATCATGAAAAACAAAATGTTGATTATTAAGGAAGTAAACAGTAATAAGATTATGACTCTATCGTTCATATTTTTTCAGAAATGAGTACTTGCCTTTTCTTTTAGTAAGACAACAATTATTTTCTGATAGATGCCAATAACTCATTACCTATCTTGAAGGGCAAAGGAATATTTACTCTTCTAATACCAATTCTGTATGAAGTTGCACAGAATAAAACGCCTGAAATCCTTGCTAAATAAAGAGATTATTATATGCAGGCTCACATAGAATTGGTATAAGTAATCTACTTTAGTAGGTTTTTCGGACTAAATTACCAAGTTTACGTACAGTATCTATGAATTATCTATGAATTCATGTATACGATACCATACTTCTTCCAATAAATTAAGATTTTCGGTATGAAACCACTCAATTTGAGGATATGCTCTAAACCAAGTGCGTTGGCGCTTGGCAAATTGCCTTGTGTGCAAAACGGTTAATCCTTTAGCTTCATCTAAAGAAACATCTCCTGCCAAATATTGCTTAATTTCTTTATATCCCAAAGTATTCAGCAAAGGTAAGTCAGTACCATATTTCTTGCAAAGATACTCCACCTCTGTGACTAGACCATCTGCAATCATTTTCTCTGTACGCTGTGCAATGCGACTGGTCAGCTCAGCAGGATCACAGTCTAAACCAATTTGCAAAATGGGATAATTTGGAGGGTTCTCTCCTTGCTGCTCTGAAATTGGGCGACCAGTGACATAAAATACCTCCAACGCTCTTAAAGTCCTCACTGGGTCATTAAGATGAATTTTTTGTGCTGCAATGGGGTCAACTTGTTGTAACATGTCGTACAATTGCGTTTGACCCAAAGATTCCAGTTGCGATCGCAATTCCTTGTGTGGTGCAACCCTCGGAATCTTCATACCTTGCGTGATAGAGCGTATGTACAAACCAGTACCACCAACTAAGAGGAGGGGGAGATGAGGAGAATGAGGAGAATGAGGAGAATGAGGAGAATGAGGAGGATGAGGGAGATGAGGAGGAAAGAAATAATTGTCCATTAATTCTTTCTTCCCCTGCTCCCCCTGCTCCCTCATCTCCTCCTTGTCCCCTTGTCCTATCTTGGGGGGAGAAGCAACTAACGCCTGTGCTTGCTCTTGATAGTCTGCAACAGTTATAGTGTTTGTCGGGTTGCAGATATCTATAAGATAGTGCGGTACTAACTGTTGTTCAGCTTCTGTAGGTTTAGCCGTACCAATATTAAACTCCCGATAAACCTGACGGGAATCTGCACTGAGAATTATTGAGTCCAGTCGCATCGCTAAATCCAAAGCTAACCCCGACTTACCTGTCGCTGTCGCGCCACAAATCACAATTAATTTAGTCATTAGTCATTAGTCATTAGTCATTAGTTAAGAATCAAGAACTTTGAACTTTTGACTCTTAACTTCCCATATGAGGATGGTAGGGTGCATCTCTATCATAAACTTCTCTTCAGATTGCTCTAAAGTCGCCAGCAAGGCTTTTGTGTTAGAATTTTGGAGTGTTTTTACATTTTCTGCCATTTGGCGATTTCACCCCCACTTAATAGGAGAGTTTACATGACGAGCAGTTACAGTGCCGCTCAGATTCAAGTTCTGGAAGGTCTGGAACCCGTTCGCAAAAGACCGGGAATGTACATAGGTTCCACAGGTCCGCGAGGACTCCATCATTTAGTTTACGAGGTGGTGGACAATTCAGTCGATGAAGCTTTGGCGGGTTACTGTACTCATGTGGAGGTGGATCTCAACTCTGATGGTTCTGTTACCGTTGTAGATGATGGTCGGGGTATTCCCACAGATATTCACCCCCAAACGGGGAAATCAGCATTGGAAACAGTGTTAACCGTACTACACGCTGGTGGGAAGTTTGGTAGTGGTGGCTACAAAGTTTCTGGAGGATTGCACGGCGTTGGACTTTCCGTGGTGAACGCCTTGTCCGAGTGGCTGGAAGTAACGGTTTGGCGAGACAAAAAAGTCCATACCCAGCGCTATGAACGAGGTATTCCCGTCACGGAACTGATAGCGAAGCCCTACAAGGAAAACCGCACCGGAACTTCTGTCACTTTCAAACCAGACACTCAAATCTTCACGACTGTTACTGAATTTGATTACACGACTTTAGCAAGTCGCTTGCGGGAATTAGCATACTTAAATGCTGGAGTCAAAATTACTTTTACTGATAACCGTCTGGAATTACTTAAAAGTGATACACCTAAGATAGAAATCTACGAATACAAAGGCGGTATTCGCGAATATATTACATACATGAACAGTGATAAGCAGCCACTGCATGAAGAAGTCATTTTCGTGCAGGGAGAACGCAACAATGTAAGCGTGGAAGTTGCTTTACAGTGGTGTACTGATGCTTATACAGACAATGTACTAGGCTTTGCCAACAATATTCGGACAGTGGACGGCGGTACACACTTAGAAGGTTTAAAGGCAGTTCTGACTCGCACCTTAAATGCTGTTGCTCGTAAGCGCAACAAAATCAAAGATAATGAACCTAACCTCAGCGGTGAACACGTGCGTGAAGGTTTGACAGGCGTAATATCTGTCAAAGTGCCAGAACCGGAATTTGAAGGGCAAACCAAAACTAAACTCGGCAACACGGAAGTCCGGGGAATTGTGGATTCTTTTGTAGGAGAAGTTCTCACCGAGTATCTGGAATTTCACCCCAGCGTCGCTGATTCTGTTTTAGATAAAGCTATCCAAGCCTTCAAAGCCGCAGAAGCCGCCCGTCATGCGCGGGAATTAGTGCGTCGCAAATCGGTGCTGGAATCTTCGCCATTACCAGGTAAATTAGCAGATTGCAGTACCAGAGACCCTAAAGAGTCGGAAATCTACCTTGTGGAAGGAGACTCTGCAGGCGGAAGTGCAAAACAAGGACGCGATCGCCGCTTTCAAGCAATTCTCCCTCTGCGTGGTAAAATCCTGAATATCGAGAAAACTGACGACGCTAAAATCTACAAAAATACGGAAATCCAATCGTTAATTACGGCGCTTGGTTTGGGAGTAAAAGGAGAGGAATTCGACGCTTCCCAACTGCGCTATCACCGTATTGTGATCATGACTGACGCTGACGTAGATGGCGCGCACATCCGGACTCTGTTGTTGACCTTCTTCTATCGGTATCAAAGAGCGCTAATTGAGCAGGGCTACATCTACATCGCTTGTCCCCCACTCTATAAAGTAGAACGAGGACGCAATCATTACTACTGCTATAGCGATCGCGAATTGCAACAGCGCATCGCTGAGTTTCCCGACAACGCCAACTATACCATCCAACGCTTCAAAGGTTTGGGTGAAATGATGCCCGAACAACTTTGGACAACCACGATGAATCCAGAAACTCGCACTTTCAAGCAAGTGGAAATTGAGGATGCTGCAGAAGCCGATCGCATTTTTACCATTTTGATGGGCGATCGCGTCGCACCCCGTCGCGAATTCATCGAAACTTACGGTTCTAAACTCAACTTAACCGATTTGGATATCTAATATAACCAAGTATTCACTTTAAATAGCCTGATACTTTATCTGGCTGATGATGACTTTGAAGTGAAGAGTCAAGAGTTCAAAGCTTTGGACGCTTGACTGTTTTTTTTGATTTCTTCACATTTTGCACCTCGTCATCCATAGAAACTAGAAGAAGGTTGACATATTTTGTTGAAATTTTTAAATCTATGTCTTAAGGATGAGGGACTGACTCAGCTACTTTATTATTTTTCTTAAAAAGTTATAAATTATTTAAGACCTATATCAATGAAAGTAAGCAAAAGTATTTTAGGAAAAGCATTATTTAGCGTTAGTTTGGTTGCTTTGTCTGCTTGTGGTCGGTCTACTGTGGATAAGACAACTGCTCCTCAGACTGCAAAAACTCCAGCAACGGAAACTCCTACTACCCCAACAGCAAGCAAAAATTTGGCAGAACTAGCACGCTCAGCATCTAGTCAGGGTTCTTTTACAACGCTAACGCGGGCATTACAAACCGCAGGTTTAACTCAACAAATGGCAAAACTTGGACCCTACACAGTCTTTGCTCCTACTGATGCTGCTTTTGCTACTTTACCAAAAGGCACAGTTGAGAAACTTCTCAAACCAGAAAATAAGCAACAGTTAGTAAAGCTTCTAAGTTATCATGTCCTACCTGGACAAGTGACCTCTAGTCAACTGACATCTGGAAAAGTCAAAACAGTTGAAGGTTCTCCTGTGACAGTAAAGGTTAACAGTACCACCAGTACTGTTACAGTAAACGATGCTAAAGTCATTCAAGCAGATATTCCAGCTAGTAATGGCGTCATTCACATAGTGGACAAGGTTATTCTACCTCCGAAGTTTTCAATGAGTCTTAGCTCTAATTAGATAATCGTCCCATACCGCCTATAAGATGGGCTTTCTGCTATCAACGCTGTAAACCTTACACTATGCCTATACTAAAAACTATAACAATCTAGCTTATAAAGCTTAGATATAGGATATTCATAGTTACTACTAACACATATAAAAATTATTTATTATTTTGCTCTGAAACAATAGCCGATTTATTATACTAATAGTATTAAATATTACAATAGGTTTATCTACCAGATGCAGAGTATATCTGAATATATACGTCCATAATTATTAGCTTTATCGTAACTGGACTGGTTGGAGCGATGTCTTGCTAGATGAAGCAACCTGACTACAGTTGAATTTGACCATTACCTGAGCTACTGACCAATTTTGTCCCAAATTCCCAGATATCACAAGTAACCGAAAAGGGGACTGGTACCATTAACCAAAGAGATGAAATGATGAAGATAATCTGTAAGAGGGTCTTGTTAAATATGTTTCTTGAACTACAAAGTAGACTACAGTATATTTCGCATTTGTCTAAAGTTATGAAATGATGGAGATAATCTGTAAGGGGGTCTTGTTAAATATGTTTCTTAGAGACACATAACAGTTTATAGTATATCTCGCATTCGTTTTATGAAATGGAGCGGTCAGCAGGTTATTATCGATAGTCTTAACTGTCAAATCCTTTTTGAATTGATTAAAATATCGTTGTATACAATAGGAAGAGTTTGTCAAGATTCATAAGGTTGAAATTTCAACAGTGCGTTAACGTGTGATTAATACCAGATTGGCTCAGTCTAAATTCCTTGTCCATCTAGCTAGTGCTGCCAAACTCTTAGCTCCTAAGTTAAGACGATTGGCAGAACTAAAGTGAAGTGACCACGAAAAACACCACCATTATCCTATTTGCATTCATGGTGCTTATGGTATGCCTAATGGAAGAAAACACAAAGCCACCTTAGTACAGCTTTGCATAACATGATTATCGCCCTACGGCGAACTTAACTCCACTCAGTAGCTTGTGAAGGAAATGTAAAAATGGGTACACGCATTTTTTCTGACTTAATTAGGCAAATATTACGCTGTATCTAAGTAAAAAATGTTCTACATAATACATTGAGCGAGATATAAGCAGGTGTATCAACATGAAATTGAAATGGGAATACCTCTGCAATTCCAAAAAGTTTTGGAGAAAATACAAGAGTATGGGTGCCTTTTTCAATGTCTTACTTTTGATAGAACAGCCTTTAGTTTGCTTAATGACTTCATGGTTACTACACAAAAACAGTGCAATTTCTGTGAAACAGGCTACAATCGGAACAGTCTTTACAAAAGAATCTCCCAACAGTCATATTCATTTGTATGGAGTGGTAAATTTTTTTAGCAAAAAGAGTCTTTCTTAGACTAGCTAGTTAAAAGTGATGTTGCCCTGCGACACACAAAGGCGTTGACTAAGGATAGGAATTTACCTTCAACCAGGCTTCCTCCGTAGGGGAAAACCTGTTGGAAAGGTGTAAAAATTCTAAAATTATCTTAGGCAAAGTCACCAAAAGCCCAATGCTTGAAATTGGTAAATAGTTCACCATTAGAGCTGTAAATACATCTTAAGTCATTGATTCTGCAAGGAGCATGAGGAACGCGGCATGAACCAGGCTAACAACGTACTCGAAAACATATATCAGCCTGATGACCTAGAAATAATGAATCAGCCTGAGATTGAGTTAGAAGAACTCTTGATTGATGACGAAGAGGACTTGCTGACGGGCGATGAAGGCGAACTTGATGAATTTTTAGAGCCTCAGTCTGATGAGGACGACGCAAAGTCTGGAAAAGCCGCTAAAGGGCGTCGTCGCTCTCAAAGCAAGAAAAAGCATTACACCGAGGATTCGATCCGCCTTTACTTGCAAGAAATAGGTCGAATTCGCCTGTTACGTGCAGACGAAGAAATTGAATTGGCACGGAAAATTGCTGATTTACTGGAATTAGAGCGAGTGCGCGAAAGACTTTCACAGCAGTTAGCGCGTGAGCCTCAAGACAGTGAATGGGCAGAAGCAGTACAACTTCCTTTGCCACAATTTCGTTATCGACTGCATATTGGTCGCAGGGCAAAAGATAAGATGGTACAATCTAACCTGCGTCTTGTCGTTTCAATTGCGAAGAAGTATATGAATCGAGGCTTGTCTTTCCAAGACTTGATTCAAGAAGGTAGTCTCGGTTTGATTCGCGCGGCAGAAAAGTTTGACCACGAAAAAGGCTACAAGTTTTCTACATACGCAACATGGTGGATTCGTCAGGCAATTACCCGTGCGATCGCTGACCAATCCCGTACCATCCGCCTTCCGGTTCACCTCTACGAAACCATCTCTCGGATTAAGAAAACGACTAAGCTGCTTTCTCAAGAAATGGGTCGCAAACCCACTGAAGAAGAAATAGCCACGAGAATGGAAATGACCATTGAGAAGCTGCGCTTTATTGCTAAATCCGCACAATTGCCTATTTCACTAGAAACGCCCATTGGGAAAGAAGAAGATTCTCGACTGGGCGATTTTATTGAGTCTGATGGCGAAACACCAGAAGATCAAGTTTCTAAAAACCTGCTGCGAGAGGACCTGGAAAAAGTTCTCGACAGTCTTAGCCCGCGTGAAAGAGATGTTCTTAGATTACGTTATGGATTGGATGATGGTCGCATGAAGACCTTGGAAGAAATTGGACAAATTTTCAACGTGACTCGCGAGCGAATCCGTCAAATTGAAGCGAAGGCATTGCGTAAGTTACGTCACCCAAATCGCAACAGCGTTCTCAAGGAGTACATCCGCTAGTTATTTGTCATTATGTCATGAGTCATTGATTTTAGACAAATGATCTATAACTAAAAAACAAAAACTACCAGACCAGTACTGCTTCCAATACTGCTCGGTTAAGAATAGTTGAAGTGCCAGAAACCCGGTTTCTTAAAGAAACCGGGTTTCTAATTTTTGCTTATCTGAGCAGTATTGGTACTGCTTCAAGAGTAACCCCAAGAGTGAAAAACCTGGAAGTATTGATAACTCCAGGTTTTTTTGCTTATTCATGTATTTATTTTTTAAGCAATCCGTAGTTTGAAAATTTACAGAATACCCCAGAAGTGTAGGAAACCTTGACCAGAGAACAGTTCAATGAGAGCGGCTGCTAAGAAGCCAATCATTGCCAAGCGACCGTTCCAAATTTCTGCTTGGGGTGTGAAACCCCAGCGCCAAGTATTACGGTCATCAACAACAGGGGCAGTGGTTTTTGTTGCGTTTGTCATAGCTGGCACTCCAAACTGGATTGTTTAAGGCTTGTTACCTTATGTAAATAAATCTAACAAATATCTTAAGAAAAGTCATGTTTTTTATAGCTTTAGACAACATACTAATTCTGAACTTCTATGCGTCTACACTCTTTTTTTCCCTACACCCTTGGGGCGCAAGGCACTGCGCCCCTACACTTTATCCTCTCCATTGCAGTTCAACGACAGAAATGATTTTTTCTTCCCGACTGAGTTGAAGCACACTTTCACCAGTACTATCTTTGCCCAAGGTCGGAACTGTTTCCACTCCAAGGCGTACTACTCGTTGGTGATTAGTAACTAACGCCACCTCAGCACCTGCAGTTGCTCGTACCATTCCTGCTAAATTGTCAGTTTTGCTAGTGAATTTAAAAGTTTGAGTCCCGATATCACCTCGATTTGCCGCCCGCAAAGCACTCATTGGCATACGTTTAGCGTATCCGAATTGAGTGACCAGTAACAGGTTTTCCTTTGTGCTTGAGGTCACACAACCAACCATTTCCTCTTGCTGGCGCACACGTAAACCTTGCAGACCCATAGCAGCGCGACCCATGATGGGGAGTTGATCGTCATTCACTGCAAATTTCAAAACTCGCCCACCGGAACTTGCTAAAACTAGATATTCACCCGCAGTGGTGAACTGAGTGCATAACAACTCATCATCGTCTTTGAGTTTCAAAATAGTTATTCCACGACGGGTGAGGTTAGTCAATTCTGTTAGGGACAGACGCTTGATTCTTCCTTGCTTGGTGAGGAGAACAATCTCAGAATTTTCAGGATTATCTGGCAATACAAAGCGGTTAATCACACCTTCTTGAGCGTCCTGCTGAGCAGCATTTGAGAGCAAGGTAATCAATGGTGTTCCTCTTGCAGAACGTCCACTAGTGGGAGGAATATCTGCCACATTCACTGGGTAAACCTTGCCACCACTGGTGAGTACTAGTAACTCTTTTGCTGTGTCAGTCAACACGCTTTGGATCACGATGTCATTATCGGACGTACCATTGTCAGTTCTTGCCTTTCGGGCTGAAGATTGACGGCGTACATATCCTCGCTGCGTAAATTCTAAAACTACCTCTTCTGGAGGCGCTTCCAATTTAGGATTTTCAACTTTGGATTTTGGACTCTCTACATCCTCCTCTGCTCCCCTGCTCCTCTGCTCCCCTGCTCCTCTGCTCCCCTGCTCCTCAACGATCCTAGTACGACGGGCATCACTATATTTACGCTTGAGCGATCGCAAATCTTTTTTCAGTGACTTCAGTAATTCCCGTCTATCATCCAGTAATCTCCGCAACAACTGAATTTGTTCATTGAGCTGCTCATGCTCCTTATGCAAGTTTTGCTGTTCTAAATTCGTTAAACGTCGCAATGGCATAGCCAAAATGGCATCCGCTTGCACCTCACTCAAATCCAATCGATTTTGCAAGATCATTTTTGCCGTAGTGCCATCAGCAGCACTTCGTAAAATCTCCACAACCTCATCTAGGTGAGATAAAGCTTTGAGTAAACCTTCAACCAGATGCAGCCGACTTTCTGCCTTACCCAATTCATGAGAGTAGCGGCGGTTCAGTGTCTGCTCTCGGAAACTCAAAAACTCCTGCAACAGTTGACGCAAGCTCAATTGACGGGGTTGTCCATCTACCAAGGCGAGCATAATCGCCCCAAAGTTGCTTTGCAAGGCGGTTTGGTGATACAAATTCTGAAGAAGTTCTTGGGGATTAGTATCGCGTTTGAGCTCAATCACGACGCGCATTCCCTGGCGATCGCTTTCATCACGGATATCCGCAATTCCTTGAAGGCGACTTTGATTCACCAGATCTGCGACTTTCTCAATCCAACCAGCCTTATTCACCTGATAAGGCAATTCCGTCACCACAATTGCTGTTCGCCGCTTGTTACCCCTGCTTTGCGCAACTTCCTCCATTTGGGCGATTCCCCGCAGCACAATACTGCCTTTCCCTGTGGTATATGCTTCGCGAATTCCTACGTTACCCACAATTTCACCACCTGTGGGAAAATCTGGCCCGGGAATGAGTTCAAATAACTTTTCATCAGGTAAATCGGGATTATCAATCAATGCTATCAACCCATCTACCACTTCGCCTAAGTTATGCGGCGGAATATTCGTCGCCATCCCCACAGCAATACCAGCACTACCATTGAGCAAGAGAAATGGCAACTGTGCTGGCAATACGGTTGGTTCTTGCTGGGAATTATCGAAGTTAGCGATAAAATCCACCGTTTCTTCACCAATTTCCGTCAGCATTCCCTCGTGGCTAATGGGTGCGAGGCGCGTTTCTGTATAACGCATCGCCGCTGGCGGGTCATTATCCACACTCCCAAAATTACCGTGTCCTGCCAGTAAAGGATAGCGACTAGAAAAGTCCTGTACCAGCCTGACTAAGGCATCGTAAACCGCTTGGTCACCGTGGGGATGATACTTACCTAACACGTCTCCCACCACACGCGCACACTTACGATAGGGTCGATCCGGCGTCAGACCCAGTTCGTGCATGGCATATAAAATGCGTCGGTGAACGGGCTTTAAGCCATCTCGCACGTCTGGTAACGCTCGCCCGACAATGACACTCATGGCATATTCGAGATAAGACCGTTGCATCTCGGTATGCAAGGCTGTGGTAATGACCTGTCCCTCACACAGAAGGTTTAACTGTTTTGCCATGAGTTTTTTTTCCTAAATTTCCACTACACAAAATTTGCCGTTAATGAAGACTGCAGCAACCACAGCATCATGGATGAAATACTTTTCATTACAGAATCTTGATAGTCACAGGATAGAAAGCAGTAGTATCATCCTTGTTGACGAAGATTTATATTGATTATTTCAAAGAAAGCACACAATCGGTTTTGTAATGGTGGTATTTTCCCCTTCACTGACCTGTGTGTCTTTAGTTAAGATGGGCAAACAAAAGTCAAATTCTCATGAAAACTGTTTTGATTGTCGAAGACGATCTGATTAACGCTCGCGTTTTTTCCAAAATTTTGACTAAGCGAGGCGGTTTGGAGGTAAAACATACTGAAAATGTAGAAGAAGTTATCAAAATTGCCCAATCGGGAGAAGTTGACATTATCTTGATGGATGTTTCTCTGTCACGAAGTGTTTACCAAGGTAAGTCTGTTGATGGTATCAAGATTACCCAAATGTTAAAATCCGATCCGCAAACAGCTCCCTTACCTATTATTTTGGTAACAGCACACGCTATGGAGGGCGATCGCGAGAACTTTCTCAAACAAAGCGGTGCTGATGGCTACATATCTAAGCCGATTGTGGACCATCAACAGTTTGTTGACCAGATCTTGGCACTGCTACCTACATAGAACAACTAAACGCATCATTTGGAGCACAAAAGAATGTTCACCCCATAGTAAACTGCACCTAACACATTTCCATAGTAGTGTTCTTGATTTAAGAACATACCTGGAACAGTAGCCCAATACGTGTGTTAGGCTACTGTTTCTTTAACGAATAATATATATGTACTACTAGATGAGATTTTGAGCAAGTGGCAATGGGCAATGGGCAATGGGGAGATGAAGAGGCAGAGGGAGATTCCAAATTTTGAATTTTGAATGAGCGAATTTTGAATTGTCTTGTCCCCTTGTCCCCTTGTCCCCTTGTCCCCTTGTCCCTATTGCGGCATAATCCGTTGCCTGACGCTAGGAGCTGAGGGTTCTTCACGTTGCTGGAGAGCAGCTTGAATGCCAGGTAATTCTAAGAATTTTTTTGTATCAGACACCAGGCGTGCGCCCCAGAGATTTTGTTTAAGAAAATCTAAATCAGCATAGCGTTCATCAATGCGGAGTGCAGCTTGTCCTATTGCTAGGGCTTGTTCGCGATCGCCTTTGGCATATAAAGCGACTGCTAATGCTAGTAAGGGTTCTGCTGCTTGTTTCTCAATAGCAACAGCGTCTTGCCATTGCTTAATTGCGCCCTGAGTGTCGCCTTGTTCATACAAAATTAATCCAACATTGTTAATGGCAGGCCAGAATTTTTTGTCAAAGGAAACGGCTTTTCTATACTGGGCGATCGCGTCTGGAAGTTTACTTTGCATATAGTAAGCATTGCCCAAATCAAACAATCCCTCTGGATCATTGGGCTTTAACCTCAAACCTTGTTGGTAGTAATTCACAGCCTCTTGGTATTTCTGCTGCTGAAAGTAAGCCGAACCCAAAGCGAACTGAATATCGCCATTTTTTGGGTTGAGAGATTGTGCTTTTTTCAGGGCGTTAATACCCTCATCCAATTTTTTACCTTGCAAATATAAGCCACCCAAGAGAAACCATACTTTATCGTTCTTGGGAGCTAGTTGTGATGCTAACCGAGCTCTTGGTAGAGCTAGTTCGTACTGTTGAAACTGCGTTAGTTGTGCTGCTTCCTTTGCCAAACCTAACCCTTGCTGTTCCAACTTCGCTGTATCAAGTTGCAGTGTATGAGGTACCAGTGCTTGTGCATTTGTCGGTTGAGGTATGTACAAACCACAAACAACCAGAAGAGAAATCAAACCAATCCGTTTAGGCACACTACCGCCTCTTTGCCAAGAATGAAAGAATCTTTCAGCTAGCTTAAACGATTTCTTTGGTTGACGACAGCAAAATTTTACAAAGAAAAAGTCGTCCTCTTCCGACTTCAGCTTTGTGATTGATATCGAAGGCTTAGAGGAACTGAAGCGATGAAGAACGGGAGCTAGGACTAGCTGACTTTTCCCGTTATCTTTTTGGCGGAGCGATGCTCCTGTTCGCGTAGCGTTCCGCAGGAAAGGAGCCGCCCAAAGGGCGATTGCGCAAGGGGCACCTGGGAGAGGCAATCGCTTACGGTTGCCCCTATTCCAAAGTCCTATTCTCTCGTGATTCATTTTCATTAAATTTAACTTGTTGAGAATCAACTTGGTGTGAAACCCTCTTGATGGCAAACGTGTGACATAGTGCTCGAAAATCCCGTCAGACTCATTTTTTAGAGCAAAATCGAGCGTACCATTCGCTTTTTGTGATATGACTCTTTATTATCTTCCCGATCGCACCATTTTTATTACACCTGTGTTCCATCTCCAACGAGAAATCCTCTCACTTATGAAACTGCGATAATCTATCAGCTACATCAAAGGTAGTGCAAGACATAATTCCCGAACACTGCTTGAAAAAAATGAGCTAACGGACAGATATTGGTACTTTTTTCGCTCATTTTTGCTTCAAAAAAGTGCCCGTTATTGAGAATTTGAAAAAAGTATGTTACACGAATCGCCAAAATACTAAACATGTAAAATTTACAAGTATGTTACAAAATGACTAAAGCTACTATTGTAGAGCGATTGCGCTACCGTTTTGATAACTTCATGTCTAAAGGCACTGTTGCCCTCATTGGTGGACTGGCATTGGTGTGTTTGGCGTTTATCCTTTTGATGGCAATGTTGGTCAGCTTTACGTCTATTGTGCCAGAAGAGAGCGCTCGCAATCTCCTAGAGGCAACTTGGAATGTTATGAGGCACACCATAGATACAAGCGCACTCAGCAACGACAAAGGCTGGAAGTTTCGTTTGGCGATGCTCATTGTTACCTTTTTTGGTATCTTCGGCGTCAGTACACTAATTGGTATTGTCTCCAGTGGCATTGACGCAAAAATAGAAAACTTGCGTCGGGGACGATCGCGGGTCATTGAAACAGATCACATTGTCATTCTAGGCTGGTCACTCCCAGTGTTTACCCTCGTCTCTGAACTAGCCCTAGCGAATGCTAATCAACCTGATACCTGCATTGTTATCCTCGGCGAAGAGAATAAAGCACAGATGGAAGATAAACTGCACGAAGTCCTTGGTAAACTTCACCGAATTCGCTTGATATGCCGCACAGGCAGTCCCAGTAACATGGCTGACTTAGGCATGGTTAATATTCAAACTGCACGCTCAATTGTGATTCTAAACACACCCCACGACCATGGTGATGTTCAACTGGTTAAGACCTTACTGGCAATCACTAATATTCCGCGAGCAGTTCCCCAACCTTATCACATCGTGACTCAAGTCCAAAACCCCAACAGTCTTGATGTCATCCAGATCATTAGGGGTAACGAAGTAGAGGTTGTGCTGGTACAAGATGTGCTTTCACGTATCATCGTACAAACCTGCCGACAGTCAGGTTTGTCGGTTGTCTACATGGATCTGCTGGATTTCGATGGCTATGAAATTTACTTTAAAGCCGAACCTACTTTACAGGGCAAGACCTACGGGGATGCTCTCCTAGCTTATAACGATTCTGCTGTGATTGGCATCAAACGTGATCATACGATTGTACTCAACCCACCCATACACACACAGTTACAAGCAGCCGAACAACTGATTGTGATTAGCGCAGATGATGATAAGATTCATCTTTCAGGACTTTCTGAGTTTCCTGTCGATCATCAAGCTATTCACCTTAGAAAACGAGAGCCTCCCAAAGCTGAAAATACTTTAATTCTGGGTTGGAATAATCATATTTCTAACATTATTCAGCAGATGGATCAATACGTTGCTCCTGGTTCCACTCTCACTGTTGTTGCTGAGTACCCAGAAGCAGAGGTCATGTGTCTAGAATCTCTCGGCATCCAACAGCAAACTGTCCATTATCGTCAGGGAGATATTACTACTCGTCAAGTCTTAGAAGACCTCAACTTAACCACATATGATCATGTTATTGTTCTGTGCAATACTGATATAGACCCGGAACTGGCGGATGCAAACACCCTAGTGACCTTGCTGTATCTGCGGGATATTGCCAATCGCAGCAATCACAACTTTCAGATCGCCACTGAAATGCTGGACACGCAAAACCAAACCCTTGCTCAAGTTGCTCGACCCGACGATTTCGTGCTCAGCAAGCAAATAATTAGTCTGATGCTCGCTCAAATTGCTGAACACAAAGACCTCAATGCTGTATTTACCGAGCTCTTTGCTTCAGAAGGCTCAGAAATTTACCTCAAGCCTGTCAGTGACTATGTTGCGCTCGATCGCCCCGTCAATTTCTACACTGTTGTTGAAGCGGCTAAGCAACGCAGCGAATCGGCTATTGGATATCGTCGTCAAGTTGATGCCAATAATATAGCAAAATCCTATGGTGTTGTGCTCAATCCCCAAAAAGATCGACTCATCACTTTTGCACCTCAAGATACCATCATCGTGTTAGCCGAAAGCTAAAGAGTAGGGGTTTAAATCCCCATAAAGCAATGGGCAATGGGCAATGGGCATTGTCCATTCCTTCACCAACAGATTTTGACCACACCCTAAAGCAATGACAGTTTGGCGGAGAAAAAATTAGCCAGCTGTAGGCTCTGGGTTAGATGAATTTACTGCTCTGGCTTGACCTTGGGACATGGGTTTGTAATAAGACGCAATCAAAGCAACCATCAGCCACCATGTGGTGTTGACTTCAGGACGAAACCAAACGGTATCTACTAAATTGTGGGCAAGTATACCAGCTAAGGAAGCGATCGCCCCAATTATCCAAAATCCATCCACACTTTTGATTTCTCGTAACTGTTGCAGCTGCAGGGAAGCTGTATTAAATATTACAACTAGTAGCCACAAGAAACAGGCTAAACCAACAAAGCCAGTTTCTACAGTCACCTCCAAGAAGATTGAATAGGCACTCAAAGCGCTGTAACGGGGAAGTTGATAGATGGGGTAAATTTTATTAAAGGCATTGTGACCAGGTCCAATACCAGTGATTGGATAATCCTGAATCATCTTGAAGACAGCAGTCCAAACATTCCTGCGAAAATTATTACTACTATCTTTTCTGTCAGCAAAAATACTGAAAACTCTTTCGCGTACTGGTTCAACAAACACTATAGATAGTACCAAGGTTCCAGTCAAGCAGATGACAAGAATCCATGGCAAACTAGTGCGCCAAAAAGGAGGCATTTGAACGCTCCACCAGTAGTACAGTAATCCTATTAAGATAAGAACTGCAACGACTAGCCCAATCCAGCCACCACGACTGAAAGTCAAAATTAGGCAGGAACTATTAACAATACACATAGTTAATGCCAATGCTTTCTTAAACCAGCTTTGCCATGCAAAAATTGCAACTATGCTTAAAACCACTGCAGGCAAAAGATACCCAGCCAGCAAGTTGGGATTACCCAAATAACTGTAAACTCTTGTCGTTTTTGTAAAAGGAGATGTTGGATCAACCCAGTTTGCCAGTGCTGGCGCTCCAAAAAACCATTGCCGCACCCCATAAACGCTAATAATTAAGGATATATGTAAGTACAGTGCAATCAGCCAAGAGCGAAAGCGAGGTGATGTCATTGCCCTAGCACAAAGGGCAAACAGTAGCAAGTAGAGTGTGAGGTTTATCAAGTCGCTAAGCGCCGCCTTCTTCACAGGTGATAATGCTGTAGCTACAGTAGCAATTCCCCAATAAAGAAGTATTAGCAAATGAATAGGGGTAACACTTGGGGTATTTGGTGTTGTTTTATCTGATAAAGTTAACAGCATCCAAAATCCTGCACAAGCTACCAATATCAATCCCAACAAGGCATTGGACACAAAAGGTGCAAGAGCATAGACCAGGCTGAGTAAAACAACTGCTATTGTTTCTCCCCACTGTATCAATAGGCTGCTTTGCCGCCAGGAATACAACAGCCCTACCAAAGACCGGTGTAGGTAACTCGTGCCAAGGTATTCTCTCAGAGGCAGATAGGATAAAGTGAATCGTTGCCAAACTAAATTCATAATACCAAGCTGTGACTAATTAGCACTCCCGTGTAGAACTTCGACTTAATGATAATCTGAGTATTTCAAAAAGTTCACAACACGGATTGGAAATTATTATTCACGAGATTGCTAATTCCCATCAGCCATTACCCATTATTTGAACAATTTGCACCTCATTGCTCATTGAACACATAGCTAGTGTAGTTTGGCTTCAAGCAAGCTAAGGCGAGTCAGACTCGTTCTCGGCTTCTGCTGTGCCTAAATTAAGTGGCAAGCTTAGCACATAACGATATCCTGGTTCTGATGAACATTGAATAGCAATCTGTCCACCATGCAACTCTGCCAGATGGCAACTTAGCAAAAGACCTAAACTTTCACGAGAAAGATGACCATGCGGCTTAATTATACTAACGCTTGGCATATCTAAGGCAACTGATAAGTTCCTTGTTTGCTCTTGGTCCTCCAAATGACCACCACTATGAGTTGAATTGTCATGTGTAACCTCTCGCAATGGTAGTGTATTGCTATGATACACTAAGGGATCAACTTCAGTTATTCCCTCACCAAGCCAAGGATGTGATACCCAGACAGTGATGTTCAGTGTATCGTCTTTGTAAGAAACATGAATGCGAACAATACTACCTGTAGCAGAAAGTTGAATCACGCTAAAGACCAGGTGATATAAAATTTGTCGTACCTTCTCTTTATCCAAGGACCAAATGCGATTGCGTTCTGGTTCCACAGATAAACGCATATCTTGCTCGCGGCGGTTAGCTGCTTCTTCTAAAGCACTGATAGCCTGTTGACATAACATTTCAATATCTACAGGAGCTAAATTCAATTCTGTTGGGTTTTCCTCCATAATCCCCACCTGAGAAATTTCGTTCACTAATGAAAGCAAGTAACGACCACTGTGTTGAATAATCTTCAGATATTCTCTTTGCTTGATTGTCAAAGGACCATAAATCTCACGTCCCAAGACACTAGCCATTCCTAGCACAGATGTTAAGGGAGTGCGTAACTCCTGAATGAGTTGTTCTAACAGTTCCAATTTCAGGTGGTTAGTAGGAACTAAATCTTTTTGTGAAGTAGATGAACTGCTGATTTTGATTTCAGTCGTTTTGACAATATCCTTGTGTGACCACTCAAAAGCACTTTTAGGGACACTGCTACTTGAGGTTGTTTGCAACAGACAATTACGCTCAAATTCACTCATGCTCCAACGAGCAATGATTTGTAGAAACTCAATGTCTTTTTTTGTAAAATTGTGTGGTTTTATGTCCATTACTGCTAATGCACCCAGACAATACCCAGCAGCATCAAATAGTGGCACTCCCAAGTATGAGCGAATACCATAATCCTCGATCAACTTGCTGTAAGCGGAACTGTCTGCACTCGTCAACTTCTCTGTATCATTAATAACAAATGGTTGAACACTTTCTACCACCTTGGTGCAAAACGATTCCTGACGTAACAGTTCACGGCTTTGTGCCAACTGATTCATGATTCCTCCCCGTAGCTTAGATAAGCCCACAGATGATTTGAACCAGTGGCGTTCTTGATCCACAAATCCCAAAATGCAAATTTGCGCTTCTAAGAAGTGGGCAGCAGTTTGAGTGGCTTCTTCAAAAACTGGAATTGTCTCTGGTTGGTGCAAACCTAAATCTGATAAGACCTTGAGGCGTTGTCGTTCTCCCGTTTCCTGGAGAACCCACTCATCCTCTAGGGCAAACAATTTGTTCTCAGACTCTACCATTGACATCACTACCTTAACAATCTCTCACTATATATAACCGCTGTTTTTGGGTTATTTGCTATCCTTAAGGTTCCCTAATTGTGTCCTAAATGAACAAAGTTGAAGTAAAGATTTTTTACACCGGAAGTTTTGAGATATAACAGAAAACACTACTCTCTAACTTCCTTTCTTTATAAGGAAATGGAGTATTCCTGAGTTCCTAATCGTAATGACCGAGTGTTCTAAGCATTCCAGTACTTGTAGTATATAGTTCAACTATTTAATAAGTAATAGTACGCAAAAGCGAAGAACACAGAACAAGCCACAACGCTACTTATTAATGACAATAAATTTAATTTTTACATTAACGCACTACTCAAAAATCATCATATTGAATTACTATATCCATAACAACAAGCAAATATTGCTATTGCAGTTTCAACAGAGGTATTTTGCAATAATCTTTCATAAGATAAAGACAAGATTCTCTCTTGTCTTCCTTATCCTCGCTCTACTTAAGCGATTGTAAAAAGGTTATTTGAATCTGCAATAGATAAATTATTGATGATGATTGATGATGAAATTACAAATAAATGGTTTTCATCTCGTGAAACTTTATTATATGCACTTATGTCTGAAGAAAATCTAAAAAATGTCAAGCCAAAAGAAAATTAATGTAAGATTTACCGTTTCTTCATAATGAATGGTTTTGCAAACTCATAGTATTTAGTCAAGAACGAAGTAACTGCTAGAAAACAGCAGTTTTGACACCAAACACTAGAGGCTTGCCCAAAAATGAATCATATGACTGTCAGGATTCCTTTTGTAGACCTTGCGTTACAACATCAACCAATTCAAACACAATTACAACAAGCAATCCAAGCTGTAATGGAAAGAGGAGATTTTGTTTTAGGGCAAGCACTCAAAGAGTTTGAAGTCGCTTTTGCCGCTGCGTCTGGTGTAGAATATGGAGTTGGTGTTGCTTCGGGAACTGATGCGATCGCTCTTGGTCTACAAGCCTGTCATATTGCTCCTGGAGATGAGGTCATTTTACCAGCAAACACCTTTGTTGCCACATTGATTGGGGTGATACGTGCAGGAGCGAAGCCAATTTTCGTAGATTGTGACCCACAAACAGCTTTAATTGATTTAGAAGCAGCAGCGCGGGCAGTTACACCTCAAACCAAAGCTATTATTCCTGTGCATCTTTACGGTCAAATGGTGTCACCGCGACAGTTGTTAGACTTTGCCGACACTTTCAAAGTACTAATTTTTGAAGATGCAGCACAAGCTCACCTAGCCGAACGAGAAGGATATCGTGCAGGTTCAGTTGGAAGTGCAGCAGCTTTTAGTTTTTACCCTAGCAAGAATTTAGGAGCATTTGGAGATGGCGGAATGTTATTAACGCGAGATCCAAACGTCGCGCAAAAAATGTTAAGCTTGCGGAATTACGGTGCTGCCCAAAAATACATTCACGTTGAAACGGGTACCAACAGTCGCCTAGATACAATCCAAGCAGCGGTGTTGCACCAGAAATTACCATATTTGCCACAGTGGAATCGCGATCGCTTTAATGCTGCCCAGCACTATGATGTTGAACTAGCACCTTTAGCATCAAGCGGACTGATTCCCATACAAAACCACAGCGGCGAGGGACACGTTTACCATCTTTATGTCATCCGAGTAGATGATTCTTGTACCATACAACGTCAGCAACTCCAAGAAGAACTCACAGAAGCAGGAATTCAAACTGGCGTTCACTACCCAATTCCTTGTCATCTCCAACCAGCATTTACCCACTTAGGCTATCAAGTTGGGGACTTTCCTAATGCTGAAATGCTGGCGAAGCAAATACTATCTTTACCCATGTATCCTGGTTTAAATCACAGGCAAGTTCAGGAAGTCGTGGCGGCGATTGGCGACAGCGCTCCAACGGTGCCTTCGGCACCTACTGCGGCTTTGCCGCAGCCCTACGCAGAGCGCAGGTGTTGGAGCGCCGCCACCGCCTGAAGGGCGATCGCATTAACCCTCAGTGCTGAACAACAAAAGTTGCTATGCATTTGAAGAAATCATTCATATTTAATAAATCATTACTATAAAATACAAAAGCCATGCAAATTCAGCGCCAGCTTAAAAATGCAAATACCTCGCAGCTGATTAGCCTAGCTATATTAAGTATTTTGCTACTGCTTTATGCTCCTGTGTTACTACACTGGTGGGAAGGTTGGATCAAAAAAAGTATCAGTATAGAACACGAATATTTTAGCCATGGTATTATTGGTCTACCCTTTGCTGCATACTTATGCTGGTTGAACCGAAAAAAGTGGCAAAGACTACCAGATATTTCCCATCGTCTAGGTGGTGTGTTGTTAGTACTGGGAGGAGTTTTTTATCTCAGCGGTGTTAGCGAGTGGGTTAACATTTCTTTTCCAGTTATATTGGCGGGATTGTGCTTGTGGCTTAAAGGAATTCCTGGCATAAAATTGCAAGGATTTCCTCTAATACTGGTGCTTCTTGCAACACCAACATCGGTTCCCTACCTCGTCACTCCCTACACATTGCCCCTCCAGAGTTTTATCGCAGGTACTGCTGGTTTCATACTCAGTCTTATTGGTATGCAAGTCATTGTCGATGGAATAAATATATATATAGGGGGAAGAATTGTAGAAGTTGCGCCCTACTGTGCAGGACTGAAGATGCTATTTACGACTCTCTACGTTGGCTTAATGCTACTTTATTGGATGGGTGCTTTGTCTTCCCGCCGCAAAAGTATCTGGTTTTTATCTATTGCAGTCTTAATTAGCGTTTGTGCCAATATTGTTCGCAACACATTACTCTCCTTCTTTCATGGAACAGGACAAGAAGGGGCTTTTCATTGGCTGCATGATGGTTGGGGTGGTGATTTGTATTCTGCTATTATGTTGCTTTCATTGGTGCCTATTCTGAATTGGATTGATAAGTATTTTTCAGAAGTTTTTTGACACTCAGCAAGAAGATGAAGGTTAAATACGTAATGGCAAGCCCATAAGTTCTGACAGGGCGTTAATTCTTTCACAAGTCGTCTACCTCCTCGTCAAGAATACGATCAATGTCCCGCATACCGGGCAGAATCCGCAGGATCTCTAAGCGAGTCTCCTTCACCCGGTAGATCACCACATAGATAGTCTTGCCAATCTTCGGTGTCACTAATTCCCTAGTACCAAACACCCGCCCAGACTTACCAAGGTTCGGCATGACAACCAACTTTTTTATGATCTGCTTTAAACGTCCGGCAAGCTTCCGGGCGGCTGACGGGTTATCATCTGCAATGTATGGGCGGATGTTTGCCAGGTCTTTAACGGCAACAGAGAGAAAAACTAGACGCATGGAGCGTGTTTCTCATCCTCCATACCCCAGGAGTCCAGCCAAGCTTCCACGTCCTCACTGTCAATCCATTGAGCTTGTGGATTATCGGCAAGTGCAACCGCCTCTTCAATCATCTGGATCTGCCAGCTTTCCTGTTCCACGTACAAGGCGATCGCCTCTGCTGCTAACCAGGACTTACTGCGTCGCGTGCTCTGGGCGAGGGCATCAAGCTTTGCCTTGATTTCTGCTGTTAATCGAATAGTGACAACTTCGCTTTGAGACATCTTTATTATTCTTAGGTTTGATTTTATTAGTTATTATAACTCTATGTATACGATGTATACAAGTGAATCAATTTGTCATACTGTAAGTAAAACTATTGCCTACTCCCGCCTGACACCACCGACAACCGGCTTAACCTCAGAAGGGTCAGAAAATGGATCAGTACCACCACTCCAATTAAAATCACTAATTCGGAAGCTAATACCACCTAATTCTTGCACTGGATTGTAACGCAAGGTAATTCCATAAGTGCGGCGACTATATTCCACGATGTAGTCAGTGCTACTACGTTCTCCTGTGTCCAAATTGACTGTTGTTTGAAACCCAACCCGAAATGGACCGTAAATTTGCTGTAAAATTTCGGCACTCAGTACTCTGTTATCAACCTGACGGTCAAACAAAAAAGGTGATAAACCTGTATTTAAACCTTGAGAGTAACTGACTCTAAAGCCGGTATAATCAAAAAAGGGTCGAGAGAAATGACCGAACTGCCCTTCTAAACCAACGGTACCAGTAATCGTGTTTTGGCTATCACCACTGCTGTAATAACTGGTCGTGCCAGTTAGTCCACCAAAAGCTCGCACAAAGGGAACAACTGGGTTTGGTGTATACCGTAATCCTTCGGTAGCTGTTGGTGCTAATCCTTTCCCCTGCCAGAGGAACAAGCCTCCATTGAGAGCTGCACTGGCTTGTAGGCGACTCAGTGAAATGCGGTCATTGTCACGATTTGGTTTGAGCAAGTCTTGGCGGTCTGTATTGGCTTCAATCAGCTGAGCACCACCCTGATAGCTCAGATTGATACCGCTCTTGCCTAAAGGAATCACAGGAGAGGTGATAATACCGCCAAAACTACTTTGGACAGTTTGAAAGCCGAGAGTACCATTGTAAAGGCGATCGCGGTAACTATATTCCAGTGCAAGTGTGTGGGGATTTTGCTCACCTAATAACTGGCGTAGCCGCAAACTCGCCCGTAGGTTGTCTTCTATGTCGCCCAAGTCTAGACTGGTCAACAATCCAGAACCCTCAACGGTCGTTCGTGGACCCAAAGTAGACCTCAATCTTGACTTTAAGCCAAACAGCGATGGAACATTACCAATGTTGCCTTGTACTGCTTTTTGAACAAGAAACTGAGGTGCAATGCTAAAGGTCGTTCCTTCTGTATTGATGGGTTTGAAGCTACGCTCAATAAATAAGCCCCCTCGCTGATCTCCATCAAAGCCAATAGATGCTAATGCTGGGGTGACATCTTGCTTGTTACGGTCAATAACCTGCTCATCTTTTGGAATAGGTACAGATGTTCTTTGACCAAAAACTAAACGCTGTCGCTCTGTCTTAATGCGATCGCGTAAAGGTGTCTCGCGCGTCAGAGTTACTTTATCTGCCCTTAATACTAACTCTGGGGGTGAAAAGGGGTCGTTGGTTAGGCGGACATCTCTTGCTTGCCAACCTCGGGGGTTAAAATCAATTCGTCCAGCTTCAAAACGTACTCGTCTGACTTGACCCCCTTGTTTTGGCACAGGTAGGTTACTCGCACCCCTTGTACTACCCACGTTAATGTTGATTCCTCCAGGACTACTAGCTTGCAGAGGTTGACTTTCTGTAATACGATCGCTCAGAGGACGCGTTGTTGTTCCTCCAGCTGTGACATCTGTGGGTAGGAAAGACAGATCTTGCCCGGCTGTTGGTATAAAAATATCACCTCTGCCGTTTGTCATTTCTCCATTATCTTGGACAAAGTTATAAGTAAAGCGCTGACCGCGCAGGATTTGGTCGCCTCGTGTTAAGACAACATTTCCGTCTCCGACTGCAATTAAGTTATCTAAACTGACTTGCAGGCGATCGGCATCTACAACTGCTCCATCAAACCGCACAACTACATTACCTTCAGCCGTGACAACCCGTCGCTGCTCGTCATACTCCTGCCTATCAGAAGTGACTTCTACAATTCTTTCTCTGGCTGGAGGCGTGTTAGATGGTACAGTTGTGCCGGATGGTTGACTTTTTTGTTCAGTTGTGCTAATTGGCTGTCCTGTCGGTGCCGACTGATTTTGGGAATTCGGGGTGGGAGTGAATGGTTCAGTTGTTTGGTTGCGAGACTTGAATTCTATTTGTACTGGTTGTTCATTCCCTGATTTTTCAGTTGAGGCGTCACCTTTATTTGGTGTTTGAGCTGTCTTAACTATGCGTTGCGTCACCTTGTGAGATAAGTTCTTCAGTTTAGTGATTGTTTGAGCAATTGGTTCTCCAGCAAGGAATGTTTTAGTTGGTGCATCTGTACTGCTGCTATCCGAGGGATGAGAGTTTTCCCGCTGCTGTAGTGGATAACCAACCGAAAACTCCTGTCCCAGTGAAGCTGCACTTTTAGAAGCAGTGATGGGAGAAAATTCAGCTGGGAAAGTTTCCGGCGCACTTGGTGCGGCTAAAGCCTTAGCGACTAATAAATGATTATTAGTTGGCTTTTGCCCAGTACTTAGGAAATGTGGAGGTGTTTCCCGTTGTGCCTCAGATTTCTCTTTTCCCAGTACTTTTGTATCAGTCGTGACAACTGAAATAGGATTTGCAGATTGTAGAGATTTGAGAATGGGAGGTGGTTCGGGCGGCAGAACTGGATGAGGCATACTCTAGCAAGAATCAAGCTAACAAACAGCCAATAAATAGCCGGAAGGACATTACACATTGTGCCTTCCGGCTTTTACCTTTTATCTAGATTAAGATTTAGGCAAGCCGCCCCGGAGGACACTGGCTTAGGCGTGTTTCCCGGCTTGTAGACTCCAAGGGTATGACTTTGCAGGAGTCGCAACTAGCACGGGTTTCTCGATTTGAACTCAGTGTTTGTAGGCGCATAGTGCAGTCCGCCTTCCGGTAGTCGAGGATGATTTATCGCGCTCTTACTCGAGATCCCGGCGACCAGGATTACGAGCAGGGTCGTTCGACAAAAATCCAAAGACAAAGATAGTGACGAAGAAGGCAACAACTATATAAACAGTGATTTTTAAAGTCAGCATTAGAGAAATCTCCTTTGGGTATAAGAAGCTTTCAGTCTCTGCAACGCAGAAAAGATAGCTCCTTTATCTTACCCAAATCTTGCTCTCTTTTTGGAGAACACTGATAGTAGATGTCCAGAAAACGTCTTCTAATAGAGGGTTTAGAGTTTTTCGCTTTGTTTGCAAGGAAACTTGGTAAAGAATCTTGCTGTAGCTGAGGTGTCTTTTGTTTTGTATATACTCCTTAATTTTAAGTTGTGAAATCCTTAATGTCTCTAGTTAATGTCATGACGTTTACTTGAAGCAGATGTTTCCTACAGTCTCAACTGTTGACCAAAACTAGGGGTGTAGGGGCAAAACAAGTCAAAAGTTAAAAGTCAAAATTATTAATTTTGACTTTTAACTTTTGATTTTTGACTTCCCCGTAAGCGCAGAGCACACGCCAAAGGCTAACGCGCAGCGTGTCCGTAAAAACTCAGGGGTGTGGGGTGTAGGGGGGGACGAAAAAATACGCTTTTTTGTACACCTAGTCAGCCAGCACGGTGTTGTCGGTTTATTGCTAATGCGATCGACCTGCATAGCACTGCGCGGCGCGCGATCGCTCATTTCGCCGATCGCGTAAAATGTTGCCAAGCAAACCGAACTCAGAATAGAGGTTTTGTGCTGGGGTAGGAGTGGTAACACTATGAAAAAGTGGCGTTGCATAAATGCGGGATGAATCAAGAAAATACAGGTATTTGCTTTGATTGTTACCATTACAAGTTTCACCTTGGTTAGCAAAACCACAGATAACAGGATAGCCGTTGACTATACCATAAGACAGGTAATTTAAACGACTCTAGGACTTACGCACTGTACAAATTTACCGTTATGTGTATAAACGAAATTGCGCTGTTTCAGGCTTTTGAGGATGAAATTCAGATAAATAGCGATCGCTCAAAAATCATTGAGAAATCACGTTTCAATGCCTGAAACCCATACTTCATATTTGGTATCTTTTGTCAATGCGTAAGTCCTAGACTCTTTTCATAAAATTCTTGGAATTTTTGAGTGACTTTCTGACAGCGTTCTGCTGGAGTTAACAGGTGAAGCATGATCTGACTTTTCACGCCATCTAGAAAACTTCTATTTGACAGGTGAGCGATCGCACAATTTGATTTTCCAGACTCTGATTTTTCTGTTCTTCATTCTCATTACTTTAAAGCTATTGAAAATGAAGTTATGGAAAAAACTACGCTGTTTCGTTATTTGAGGACTTCCCGTGAAAAGTCAGGAAGCATGATAGGCTTCTATTCGGGTTTCGATTGCGGTTTGTGCTTTTTACGCAGATCCACTGGATTGTTACAAAACTTTAAATTCAACTGACTTTGCCATCAGAATGAGGCGCTAATAGTTCAGCTACTGTCTGAGTAAAATCGTGAGATTGGTGTTGAGTTAATCTCTAAGTTTGGGGATATTTTTAGTTGGAAGCCAAATATTTTTATCGGTGATCTGTCACTCTCGCCGCGTGCGCGCCATTCAAAGCGGGGCGTGCAAACTGCGTCGGGAGCACGTTAGCGGAGCGGTGCGATAGCACTTCGCCTGCGGGGTTATCTGAACCATGTTGCGAGTGGATGAGTATCAAACACTCCTGCGCGGGTATCAAATACTCATCCACGGGTATCAAGAGCTTTAAGAGCTTATCCGAACCGTATTGGGGGTGTAGGGGGAAGAGAGGATTTTCCTTTTGGGGTATTCCAACAAATAAATTATCCAATTTTGTGAGGTGGGCTGTCCTACCCGCCCAGTTTATAGGACGGGCTAGAGAGCCACTCCCACAAGAAAAAGTTGGGTATTTTTTTATTTGGAAGTCCCTAAGCGAACTTGATATTACGCCAAACTAGTTAACCAACAGCAGAAAATTCTCTCTTAAAGAAAGCTTCTAATACCCTTTCAGCGATTTGAGGACTCGTCAAACTGATTTCTGCCTTAGATTGATTTGGTTCGGCATGATCCACTAAAGCATCTGGCACACCAATACGTTTGACGGGAACGACGATGTCAGCATCTAACAGCGCTTCTGCAACTGCTGAACCGAAGCCCCCCATAATGCAACCTTCTTCCAAGGTAACTACGCGCCCAATTTTCTGAGCCAATGGCAAAATTAATTCGGTATCTAGGGGCTTAGCAAAACGAGCATTAATCACGGTGGCTTCAATGCCATGTTCACTGAGAATTTCCGCAGCTTGCAGTGATGGGTTCACCATTGTACCATAACCTAGCATCAACACATCATCGCCGTTACGGAGAATTTCCCCTTTGCCGATTTCTAGAGCCTCCCAACCTTCTTCCATAAGGGGAACGCCGTAGCCGTTACCGCGAGGGAAGCGCATGGCGATGGGTCCTGTGATATGATTCACGCCAGTGACTACCATTCGTTGCAGTTCTGCTTCATCTTTGGGTGCCATTAGTACCATGTTGGGGATGCAACGCAGATAAGCAATGTCATACATTCCTTGGTGAGTGGGACCATCAGCACCAACAATTCCCGCCCTATCTAGACAGAAGAACACTGGTAGATTTTGGATACAGACATCGTGAATGATTTGGTCGTAGGCGCGTTGCAAGAAGGTGGAGTAGATAGCGGCGACGGGACGCATTCCGTCAGTTGCTAGTCCCGCAGCAAGGGTGACGGCGTGTTGTTCGGCAATACCGACATCGATATATTGATTGGGTAGCTTGGCTTGCAGTTTGTCTAACCCTGTCCCTGTTGCCATCGCAGCAGTTATACCAATAATATTGGGGTTTTGTTCAGCGAGTTTGACCAGAGTATGGGCAAATACTTTGGAATAAGCAGGGGGTTTGGGTTTGTTTGAGGGAACGGCTTTGCCAGTTGTGAGGTTGAAGGGGTTTTGGGCGTGATAGCCAACTTTGTCTTGTTCGGCAATTTCATAGCCTTTGCCCTTTACTGTTCCAACATGTACCAAAACTGGTCCTGAAATTTGATGTGCCTGCTCGAAGGTAGCAATCAATTCTTCTAAATTATGCCCGTCTACAGGTCCCATGTAGGTAAAGCCGAGTTCTTCAAATACTGCGCCTACCTTGGGAACAGCTAGGCGCTTCATACCTTCTTTGATGCGTCCCAGTTCAGGAGACAGGGATTCACCAACGAAAGGAATTTGCTTAAACTGTTCCTCAAAGTTATCCTTGAGAAACTGCACCGGAGGACTGAGCCGCATTTTGTTCAGGTAACGCCCAATTGCACCAACGTTGGGAGATATAGACATCTCGTTGTCGTTGAGGACAACTAGCAGGTTGGTTTTGGGTAGGTGTCCAGCATGATTGATAGCTTCTAATGCCATACCACCAGTTAGCGCACCATCGCCAATGATAGCAACAACTTTAAATTTTTCGCCTTTGAGATCCCGTGCTAAAGCCATGCCCAATGCAGCAGAGATACTGGTAGAAGCGTGTCCTGCACCAAACTGGTCAAACTTACTTTCACAGCGCTTGAGATAACCAGCTATTCCATCTTTTTGTCGTAAAGTATGGAAGCGATGGTAACGCCCTGTAATCAGCTTATGAGGATATGCTTGGTGTCCTACATCCCAAATGACTTTATCACGATCTAAATCTAGCGTTTGGTAAAGCCCCAGCGTCAACTCTACAACACCCAATCCTGGTCCCAGGTGTCCCCCAGTGGCTGCTACAGTTTGGAGATGTTTGTCTCGAATCTGACGGGCAATCTGTTGCAGTTGTCGAATTGATAAACTGTGCAACTGGTTAGGATGGGTAATCTCACTCAAGTGCATATTGTAGTGTTTTCCTCTCTACTTCTTCGTATTTTTGATTTTCCCACGCTCAGGTGAAGCAATACCTCATACAGTCTGGCATTTATTTACCCAGACTGTATGAGGTACGGCAACAGTTAGAATGAAAATTAGAACTTTCGCATTTACAAAGTTTCACGTAAATGTAAAAGTCTTTCAAAAAATATATATGCTCTATCAGGGAGAAGATTCTGGACTATTATTACCACCTGGGACTTGCGGTGTTTCAGGTTGCGGCTGTTGTCTTTGCAAATATTTACTCAATACATAAGCCATATCTCCACGGGTTATGGGTTGTGAGGGTGAAAGATTGCCTTGTGCATCTGTATTGATAAATTCCTCAGTTGCTGCTGTGGCGATCGCTTTTTTTGCCCACGCAGGAATAGACGCTGCATCTGGATATTGCGAAAGAATATTATTTACAGTTTCATCTGGGAACTGAAAAACTCCATATGCCTGGGCAAAAATTGCCAAAGCTTCAGCCCTTGTTACTCTTTGATTTGGGAAAAACAAATTTCCGCGATAGCCTTTCATAATCTCGGTTTTTAGGACTATCTGAATATCATTAAATGCTGGATTTGAAGGAGAGACATCTGGCACTTTTATATTCTCTTTGGTGACAGCTTGTCGTTTATCTAATTGAAAAGCTTTCACCATAATAGAAGCTAATTCTGCCCGACTCAGCAAACGTTCTGGATAAAACTGTCCATCTGGGTAGTTACTCATCACTTTGGCAGCAACTACCCGTGTAATTGGGTTGGATGTTTTTTCTGTACTGGGTTTTTCTTGAGCATGGACTACGCTAGGAATAAATTGCAATAGTACCACTAATGAAAGATTACCAAGAAGCTGACGCATAATGACAACCACTTTGATCTGCTACTGGTGAATGCAAGAATACTGCGCTACTTAGGTTTACAGCAAGTTTGGTTTACCTGTATCCGGAAACACAGCACATTCATTGACGAATTTATGCTTAGTAATGTTGCGTACACACTTAATAGTGTAAAAAGTCAACCCCTTCTCCTTCTCCTGTCCCAGAGGCTGCGCCAACACCAGACGCTGCGCTTAATTCAAAATGATAAATTCAAAATTCAAACAGGTTGAATCTTTTTTTGAATTTTGAACTTTGAATGTTTGAGAAGCGAGAGTCATCTGCCCACTACTATGGACTGTAGACAGTTTTTTAGGAGTTTTGGGAATGACCGCAGCAGCAGATGCAGTGAAGTTGAGCAAGCAACAAGTCGGTAAAGCCGCCGCCGCTCTGGTACAATCAAATTCTATTGTCGGATTGGGTACAGGGTCAACAACAGCATACGCAATTCAGTTTATAGGCGATCGCCTCAAATCGGGCGAACTTAAAGATATCGTTGGTATCCCCACGTCGTTCCAAGCAGAAGTGCTCGCAAAGCAGTACGGTATTCCACTCACCACTCTAGACGCAATTGATCACATTGATATTGCAATTGACGGTGCGGATGAAGTTGATCCGCAAAAGAATTTGATTAAAGGTGGTGGTGCAGCACATACCCGTGAAAAAGTAGTAGATTATTTGGCAAATAGGTTTATCGTAGTCGTGGATGGTGCAAAATTAGTTGACCGACTGGGTTCTGTTTTTCCAGTCCCAGTAGAAGTGATACCAATGGCAATTACCCCTGTCATGTGGGCAATTGAAAAACTTGATGGCAAACCAGAACTCCGTATGGGTGTGAAAAAAGCTGGTCCAGTGATTACCGACCAAGGTAATATGGTTATAGATGTCAAATTTGATAGTATTAATGACCCAGTCAATCTAGAAAAAACACTGAATAATATTCCTGGCGTGTTGGAAAATGGTATTTTCGTTAATTGTGCAGATGTGGTGTTAGTTGGCGAAGTCAAAGATGGTCAACCAGCAGTACGGCAATTGTAGCGATTTTAGGTTTGGGTAGAATTGCATAAAGTTGGGAATAAATTTTGTAGCTGATGTCATAGATAACCTATCCATGACATCAGTAACTCATCTGTTGCCAACTTTGCATGAAGTTTAAATTTTTACCACCTCAATAATGCTAGTTGGTGACCAAAGAAAGGATGAAAAGAAAGTATAAAGGATGAAATCTTCAGTTTATCCTTTATACCTCACGATCACCTTCATTTGTTATTTCCTATATTCAGTCTTGTCTATAAGTATTATTTTTAGCGTCCATTAACCAGATTTTCTCTAAGGTAGCAATTTGTCTGCGGAAAACAACAGTATGATACTTTTTATAAGTAATTATTCCTAATAAAAGAAATAAAGGAAAGGAAATAATAGACAATCCTATGAGATTATGAGTATAGACATCAGTAGAATCCTTAGAGTGGGTATTTACAGGGTGAGTCGTTGGTTGAGTGCTAAAGTAATGTGGCATTAATACCTCCAAAATTATAGTTCCACTAGTAAGGCTTCAACGGGAACGTTTTATTTTTCGTATAAGTTGGAGATTTTCCGGATATATCTAGACTGTACTTACTAAAACAATGAGTATTCCTAGTTTTCACGAGCATAAAAGCTTTTTCCTTTGTCGAGAGTAAGTCAAGATGGTAGATTACCTAAAATTTCCATTGAATCAATTCAGTTTTTACGGATTTTACGGAAATTATCCTAAGTAATTTCCGTTACACCCATCCAAGTGTGACATCATCTGTTCTTTTTGTTATAACTACATTTGTCATTTCATACAGCAGCAATTCAGGTGTCAGTCGTCAGGAGTTAGGAGTGAAAAAGTCTTTATATCTCGCGATCGCGACTTAAGTCCTGTACTTCATTTAGTTGTAAACTGCTGTATTTCCTGATTCATCCATCCTTGAGCACCGTAGCTGTAACTGTTTTTGATTTAGGTTTACTAATCCAATGATGATGTTATACAGACGGTTTGGACGCACAGAATTAAAAATGCCTATGTTTTCTTGCGGTGGCATGAGATACCAATATAAATGGCAAGATGTCCCGCAATGGCGGATACCTCGTGATAACCAGAAAAATCTAGAAGCAATTATTCGACGAGCAGTCGAATTAGGAATTAATCACATTGAAACTGCCCGTGGTTATGGTAGTTCTGAAATGCAGTTGGGCAGAATTTTGCCAAAATTGCCCCGTGAACAGTTAATTGTTCAAACCAAAGTTGATCCCAAGGAAAATCCGAAAGAATTTCAGCATGACTTTGAGAAGTCATTGCGAAATCTGCGGCTAGATTATGTTGATTTGTTCGCAATACACGGCATTAACGATGCTGAGTATTTAAAATACAGTATCCATTCTGGTGGTTGTTTAGAGGTAGCAAAAAAACTTCAGGAACAAGGAAAAGTAAGGTTTATCGGCTTTTCAACTCATGCACCAACAGATATCATTCTTCAAGCCATTCATACCAACCAGTTCGATTACGTCAATTTGCATTGGTATTACATCAATCAAGTGAATTGGGCTGCCATTTTAGCGGCAAACAGCCAAGATATGGGTGTATTTATTATTAGCCCATCTGATAAAGGAGGAATGTTATATAAACCACCAGAAAAATTAGTTAATCTTTGCACTCCCTTGAGTCCGATGGTGTTTAATGATTTGTTTTGTCTAAGTCACTCTCAAGTACATACTCTCAGTATAGGAGCTGCAAAACCACAAGATTTTGACGAACATCTGAAAGCTTTAGATTTGCTGGATGATGCATCCGAAATTTTGCCACCAATTTTGGCACGGCTAGAGGAAGAAGCTATTGCCACCTTAGGCGAAGACTGGGTGAAAACTTGGCACCTCAATTTACCCACTTTTGGGGAAACACCTAGTCAGGTAAATATTCCAGTGATTTTATGGCTAAGAAATTTAGCGATCGCCTACGATATGCTGGAGTACGCCAAAATGCGCTACAACCTGCTTGGCAATGCTGAACGTTGGTTTCCTGGTAGAAACGCAGACACAGTACATCAATTAGACTTGCAACAATGTCTCAGCCGCAGTCCTCATGCTGACAAAATTCCCCGCCTTCTTGCAGAAGCACATCAGATGTTAGCAGGTGAACCAGTAAAACGCTTATCCCAAAGTTAGTATCGTATATAGCGATTCTCACTTGCATAAAATACATGCACGCAGCTTAGTGGGGCACGGTAATGCCCGTCCACCGCACTGGCTCACTTTTTACTTTTTACAATACGTAGGCGCGTTGTTTTCTGCATGCTTACTATTGCTATCGCAACGCCTATCAATTCCAAGCCGCCGGGAGTACCCATCCTCTAGTACTCTGTCAACTTTGAATTGACGAGTTTAGGTGGGACAAGGAGGACAAGGGAGACAAGGAAGAAATTATTAAAAATTTACTCCTCAAGTCAACAGGGGCTGTATTCAATCACACCTCCTGATTTTTCCATTCATTTAACTCATTTAGTCTAAAGTCCAAACTTTAAGCACGTATGTATAAATAATTTATAATTCACAGTTGTCTGCATCTATCTACGGTTAAAATTAAAAAATGATATAACATTTCGTCTAAATTTCAGAAAATCACAACTGAAAGTAACATTTTTCTGCTGCAGTCACTATTATGGCTATTGCTCGTCGTCATTTCTTATTTTTGCTCGGAGCTGGTGCAGGTGCATTCGCCTTAGATTCTTGTGCTTTGGCACAGAATGCGCCAAGTCAAAACAAACCAAGTCCGAGCAAAACAGGAGCTATCCAGCTACCTCAGTTGCCCTATTCCTACGAGGCGCTTGAACCACACATTGATGCTGCAACAATGCGGTTTCATCATGATAAACACCATGCTACCTATGTAAAAAACTTAAATGCAGCATTAGACAAACATCCAGAACTGAAAAATCAAACTGTTGAACAACTGCTGCGTAACCTTAACAGTGTACCAGAAGATATTCGTAAAACGGTACGCAATAACGGTGGTGGTCACGTGAACCACTCAATGTTTTGGAGAATAATGAAGCCGAAGGGTGGCGGAGAACCAACAGGAGCGATCGCAGGCGCTATCAAACAAAACTTCGGCAATTTTGCTTCCTTCAAAAAGCAGTTTAACGAAGCTGGTGCAAGTCGTTTTGGGAGTGGTTGGGTTTGGCTAGTCCGCACCAAAGATGGCAAGCTTGCAGTCACAACCACAGCGAATCAGGACAGTCCCTTAAGTGAAGGTAACTACCCAATTATGGGCAATGATGTGTGGGAACACGCATACTACCTCAAGTACCAGAACCGCCGCGCTGACTACTTGAATGCTTGGTGGAATGTCATGAACTGGGATGAGATTAATAAACGGTTTGCACAGGCGAGTAAAGCGGCGGGATGAGCAATGGGTAATGGGCAAATGCCCAATGCCCATTGCCCAATTAAGCTAAAGCGGCTTTTGGGTAGGTACACCAACAGGACGGGGAAACTGGATTGGTGTAGTTCCTACCTTACGTAAGAAAAGGCAGTGACGAATGCTTCCACTTAAGGGCGTTGTAAATTTGTCAACTAATTCAATGACGCCACCCAACTGGTTAACAGCATTTTCTAGAGATTTTGTTTCTTCTTCTGTCCAATTTCCCCGGTAGATGACGGCTAAACCACCTTGTTTAAGTAATGGTAGGGCATATTCAGCACACACAGAGGCTGTCCCGACAGCGCGAATTAGGGCAACATCGTAAGTTTGTCGGTGCTGAGGTTGTTGACCAATTTCTTCAGATCTACCAGTTAAAGTTTTAATGTTAGTAAGGTCAAGCGCAGACCTGATTTTTTCAATAAAAGAGATTTTTTTCCGAGTAGAATCAAGCAAAGTCACAGTAGAATTAGCAACAGCGATCGCGATCGGAATTCCTGGAAACCCCGCACCTGTACCGATATCTATAAAAGATAAAGAAGCAGAGGAGCAGAGGGGCAGGGGGGACTCGGGGTCCCCTCTGGGGATAGGGGGGAGAGGGGAGGCAGGGGAAGCAGGGGGAGATTCCAAATTTTGAACTTTGAATTTTGAGAGAAGTTGGAGCGGAGGTTTCCTCCGATCCAATCTTCGGTGATTTTGAATTGTTTTGCCCATTGCCCATTGCCCATTGCCCATTGCCCACTCCTCATCCCCCTCATCTCTCAAAAGAGGAGCAATTCCTCGCAGAGAATCCCAAAGATGCTTTTCCCAAAACTCTTGGGGGTCGGTGATGCGAGTTAGGTTAAGTTGGCGGTTACCCTCTAGAATGAATTCGTAAAGCCGTTGGAATTGCACTTGCTGTTGGACAGTGGGAGTCCAATGGAGAGTTTGCTGCCAAGTATTTGCCATGTCCGGCAAAGAAGGCAATTTTGGGTTGTTCACATTTACACAAATAGCTTTCGATTGTATCCCAAGTTTTCTTTTTTTGTTGTTAGAGGCATTCCATTGAGTGTAGAGTATAGGGTGAAAATGCTCACCTATTTATAAAACTGTAAGTTTTTCTCATGTTGAAGCTGTATCACGAGCTGATTTCTCCAAATTCTCGCCGTGTCTGGATTACTCTGTTGGAGAAAGAACTTGAGTTTGAATTGGTGGAAGTGAAACTGGGTAGCGAACAGTTTCAACCAGAATTTCTAGCGCTCAATCCCTTCCACCACATTCCAGTTTTGGTAGACGACGGCTTTAATATAGTGGAATCTTTGGCAATTTTAGATTATTTAGAGGCAAAGTACCCCAAGCCTGCCATGTTGCCAACTGATACGAAGGATTTGGCGATCGTCCGAATGGTGCAACTCGTCACTGTGAATGAGTTATTGCCTGCTATATCTCCACTACTTCTGGTGACGTTAGGTTTAAGAGAAGGAAATCCCGAAAAAATCGATCAGGCAAAGCAGAAAGTGTCAACGGTACTGAAGTTTTTTGAGAATTTATTAGATGAACGCCCTTACTTTGGCAGTCAAAACCTAACTTTAGCAGAGGTTGTGGCTGGAACTGTAGTACCCTGGTTGCCAAGAGAGGGCGTGTCCTTGAGTGATTATCCAAAATTAAGTGCTTGGTGCGATCGCTTAATGGTACGTCCGGCGTGGCAAACTACTAAGGCTACACCGGAGATTATGGAAGCGTTTAAGTCTCGCATAACAGCAAGAATGGAGCAGACACCTACAAGCGATTAAATCAGGTATTAGGTGTCAGGTGTCAGGTATCAGATATCAGGTGTTAGGTATCAGATATCAGGTGTCAGTGTCGGGTATTGAAACCTGATGCCTAATGCCTGAAACTTTTTTTGGTAAGCGCTCGTTTCCTGGCTTTGGCTGGGGAAAAATCAAGGCTCTGCCTCTTATTGAGAATGATACCAGATCTCAGTAAAGTTTTTTGAAGTCAAGAAGTTTTATGAAAACGACTTGGAAGTTTTGACTTTGCATGATGAGATAAAAATGATTTAATACAATTCTTGCCAAAGTACTCTCAATGGGTATAGTGTTTGTACAAAAACAGTCAAAACTGTCAACAGCCTCACATTCTTGACTTGTTGTAAAGATTCCTATTAATCACGACTTTATTTTTCGACCATGAAACAACCTACTACTATAACAACTGCAATATTCGCTACTTGTGCTATGCTACTGACAGCCTGCGGCGGTGGCACTAACAGTAATACAAATACTGGCACTAATAGCACCCCAAATTCTGCAACTAATGCCACAGCAACAACAAGTACATCTGGTTCTATTCCCATCGGTATTGCTTTCGCACAAACTAGCAACGTGGCGTTACTCGGTCAAGAGGGAGTCGCTGGTGTAAAGATTGCCCAGAAGTATTTTAATGATAAAGGTGGTGTGAATGGTACTCCAATTAAATTAGTGTTTCAAGACACTGGTGGTGAGGAAGCAGGAGCAATTAATGCTTTTCAAACTTTAATTAATAAAGATAAAGTTGTTGGTATTGTTGGTCCAACTTTATCACAGCAAGCTTTTAGTGCTGATCCGATTGCAGAAAGAGCAAAAGTTCCCGTCATTGGAGCATCCAATACTGCTAAAGGAATTGCAGAAATTGGAGATTATGTAGCGCGTGTTTCTGCACCCGTTTCTACTGTTGCACCTCTTTCAGTGAAAGCTGCACTGAAGCAAAATCCTAAGATTAAAAGAGTTGCGGTTTTTTTCGCTCAAAATGATGTGTATAGCAAGTCAGAAACAGAAATTTTTCAGAAAACAATTAAGGATCAGGGACTGGAAATAGTCACAGTGCAAAAGTTCCAAACAAGCGACACTGACTTTCAGGCTCAAGCCACTAATGCTCTTAATTTAAAACCAGATTTGATAGTCATTTCTGGCTTAGCTGCTGATGGTGGTAATTTAGTGCGACAACTGCGAGAACTTGGTTACAAAGGCATCATTGTTGCGGGGAATGGTCTAAATACGGCAAAAGTCTTCGCAGTCTGTCAGCAAGCGTGCGATGGTGTCATTATTGCCCAAGCTTACAATTCTGAGCAACCAGGAGAAGTTAACAAGGAATTCCGCGCTGCTTATTTAAAGCAATATAACGAAGAACCGCCTCAGTTTAGCGGTCAAGCTTTTGCTGGTCTACAGGTGTATGTCGAAGCATTGAAAGCTTTAGATAAAAAGTCCAAAATTAGTACAATACCTCTTAACAAATTACGTACAGAATTGAACAAGCAGCTCCTAGCAGGAAAGTATAATACTCCTCTGGGTGAAATTGCTTTCACACCTATAGGCGATGTCATTCAAAAAGAGTTTTATGTAGCCCAAATTAAGACAGACAAAGACAGTAAAAAAACCAAATTTATAATTTTAAAATAGTTGCAACATGAATATATCTATATTTTTGCAACAATTTTTAAATGGGTTATCTATTGGCAGTGTCTACGCTATATTTGCCTTGGGATACACCCTTGTTTACTCTATTTTGGGCATCATTAATTTAGCTCATGGTGCGGTTTTCACTCTAGGTGCATATTTTACATATGCACTCATGGGCGGTGCTTTTGGTAATGGGGTGCTGGCTAATGCATCGCTACCTATACAATTACCATTTGCTGTTGCCTTGATTTTGGGAAGTACTATAGCGGGGTTAGTCGGAGTAATCGTTGAACGTATTGCCTTTCTACCTTTGCGACAGCGAGGTTCAGATCCTTTGCTAACCGTTGTCTCTAGTTTGGGTGTAGGAGTGGTTATTGTTAACTTGATCCAGTACCTGGTAGGGGCGGAAAGTTATACGTTTCCTCTAGGTACTTATGGGAACTTACCACCATCTATTAACTTTGGCACTCCAGAAAATCCGATTCCGATTCGCACTGTTCAAATAGTGATTTTTGCGATATCAGTCGTGATTGTCGCAATGCTGACTTGCTTTATTAATTACACAAAGCATGGTAAGGCAATGCAGGCGATCGCAGAAGATGCAACGACAGCAAGTTTGTTAGGAATTAATAGCGATCGCTATATCGTGCTGACATTTTTTATTAGCAGCTTTCTCGCAGGAGTGGCGGGAACTTTGGTTGCTTCCAGTGTCAGCATTGCTGGACCTTATTTTGGGATAAGCTTTGGATTGAGGGGTTTGTCGGTGATTGTATTGGGTGGTTTAGGGAGTATTCCCGGTGCGGTGCTGGGAGGTTTGGTTATTGGACTGGTGGAGGCGTTTGTCCCAGGTGAATATTCAGGCTACAAAGATGCTGTTGCTTTTGGCATCCTGTTTATTATGTTATTAGTTCGACCTCAAGGTTTACTTGGGCGTCGGTTTGTCCAGAAAGTTTAGTTAATGGAGAGTTTGGTTATGTCACCAAGAGCGATCGCCACTGTTATTAAAATGATGGAAGCACTACCCGAAGCTGTACAAGACCAAGTTGTCGAACATTTACGAGAGTATGTGGAAGACTTACAAGACGAGTTGCAATGGGATATATCATTTCAGAAGACTCAACAACAGCTTGTAGCGGCGGCGCAAAAAGCTAAACAGGAAATTGCAGAAGGAAAAGCAAAACCACTGGACTACAACCAGTTATGAAGTCTGCCACTTTACCTTCTTTTTGGGCGACATACAATTCTCTAGATGATAACATAAAGCGCAGAGCAAGAAAAGCCTATCGTTTGTGGATGAAAAATCCTTTTCACACCTCTTTGCACTTTAAATGTATAAATGCAAAAGAAAGCATTTGGTCTGTAAGAATAACTCGTAGCTACCGAGCTGTTGGTATTTTAGAGGATGATACAGTGATATAGTTTTGGATTGGCAATCATGACGATTATGAGAGTTTTTTCTCATAACCAAAAGGTGTGTAACACCACTTAGTTAAAACTATATTAAGATGGCTGAATTTTTCGCTACTTATGGGTCTCTTATCGTCTCTATGGTGCTAGGGGCGCTGTTGGGGCTATCATTGTACTTGCCACTCATGGCGGGACAATTGTCTTTGGCAAGTCCTGGCTTTTACGCTTTGGGTGGTTATATTGCTGCGATTCTCTCCACAACTGTTTTCTCTTCCAGTAGTGGTTCATTCCCCATTCCACTACTGCTGCTAGAGATGTTGATTGCTGCTGTTGCTTCTGGTTTATTGGGTGTGGCGGTGGGAATTCCGGCGTTGCGGTTGCGGGGGATTTATTTAGCGATCGCCACTATTGCTTTTGTGGAAGTTCTGCGAGTCATATCTTTAAATTTGGATATTACAGGTGGTGCTGTCGGTATTTTTGGCATTCCTCAACCTTTTCAAACACCAATCGAATATTTGTGGATTGCGCTGCCATTGCTGCTCATTAGCATTGTATTAATTTATCGTTTGGAACGCATCCGAGTTGGAAGGGCATTCATTGCTATCCGTGAGGATGAATTGGCTACAGGTGCGATGGGAATTAACCCAACTTACTATAAAGTTTTGGCATTTACGTTAGGGTGTATTCTAGCAGGAGTAGTTGGTGCAATTAGCGCCCACTTTCTCAACACCTGGAATGCACGTCAAGGCACCTTTGATGCCAGTATTATCTACTTAACTTTTGTGTTAATTGGTGGTTCGAGAACTTTTTTAGGTTCAGTCGTTGGAGGTATGGTATTTACAGCTTTGCCAGAAGTGTTGAGAGCAATAGCCGATACAGGCGGTTTACCTTCTTGGTTAGCACAATTTCTGCGAGATGGTAGATTAATTATCTTTGGATTACTTATCGTTATTGGTACAATATTTTTTCCCCAAGGTCTTGTCACTCCAGATTTATTTAAGAAACGCAAAAAACGCAGCAATAATGTCTTTAAATAAGTAAAATGATTCAGAAAAATCTAACTAAAAACCAGTTTGGATTACCGATATTAGAGGTGAAAAATCTGACTCGCCGCTTTGGCGGACTAGTGGCAGTAAATGATATCTCTTTTACAGTAATCCAGTATGAAATTTTTGGACTCATTGGTCCCAATGGTGCTGGCAAGACAACTCTGTTTAATTTAATGACAGGCTTCATTAAACCTTCTAGCGGTCAATTACTTTATCAAGGCGCAGAAATTTCCCAACTTCATTCCCACAAAATTGCAGGTTTAGGTATTGCGCGAACATTCCAAAATATTCGCTTATTTGCTGAATTATCTGCGTTAGAAAATGTGAGAATTGCGCGTCATTTGCATACTAATAGCAATATGATGAAAGGTATTTTAGGACTACCACCTGCTCTCAAGGAGGAACAAAAAAGTCAGCAAAAAGCTTTAGAATTACTAGAGCTTGTTGGTTTGGGCGATCAGAGAGACGAAAAAGCCAAAAACTTTTCCTACGGAGACCAAAGGCGATTGGAAATTGCCCGTGCTCTTGCTTTAGAACCGCTCATTTTACTATTAGATGAACCTGCAGCAGGCATGAACCCCAATGAGAAGCAACAACTGAGTCAGTTTATTCGTAACCTCCGTGACCGATTCAACTTGACGATAATTCTTATTGAGCATCATGTCCCCTTGGTTATGGGTTTGTGTGACCGTATCGCTGTCTTAGATTTTGGTCAGTTAATTGCTTTAGGGGAACCATCTGTTGTCAAAAATGACCCAGCTGTCATTGAAGCATATTTAGGGAATGATTAAATCAGTGAACAGTGAACAGTGAACAGTGAACAGTGAACAGTAACTGATAACTGATAACTGATAACTGATAACTGATAACTGATAACTGTTAAAGATATTAAACACATAAATATATTAAACACATATGCATACAGAGATATTAAATAATAAACAAGATTTTAAAATATTAGAACTCAAAGACCTTTCTGTTAACTATGGGGGCATTGAAGCTCTACAAAATATTAATTTATTTGTGAACAATGGCGAGGTAGTGACTCTGATAGGTGCTAATGGTGCTGGCAAAACCACGACTCTTCGCGCTATCTCCAAAATAGTGAATCCTCGCCATGGCAAAATTATCTACAATGGACGTAATATTACCCGCCGCCAACCTCATGAAGTTGTACAATTAGGTATTGCCCACTGTCCTGAAGGAAGAAGAGTATTAGCTCGGCAAACAGTTTTAGATAATTTACAATTGGGTGCTTATATTCGCTCTAGCAAAACAGAAGTAAGAAATGATATTCAACACCAATTTGAAATGTTCCCACGTTTAGCACAAAGACGCTATCAACTTGCAGGAACCCTCAGTGGTGGTGAACAACAAATGTTAGCCATAGCCCGTGCTTTAATGAGTAAACCGAAACTTTTGCTCTTAGATGAGCCTAGCTTAGGTTTAGCACCTACAATCGTTCGTGAAATTTTCAGTATTATTCAGAATTTGCGTGCGACAGGTGTTACTATCCTTCTAGTTGAACAAAATGCTAACCTTGCCCTACAAATTGCAGACCGTGGTTATGTATTAGAAGCTGGGTGTATTACCCTGTCTGGTGCAGCATCGGAATTAATCACTGATGAGCGAGTAAGAAAGGCTTATTTGGGGTAATTAAAACAGTTATCAGTTATCAGTTATCAGTTATCAATGGGCAATGGGCAATGGGCAATGGGCAAAAATTATTCTTCTCCTCTGCACCTGAAGCTCCTCTGCTCCCCTGTTCACTGTTCAGTAAACAATTATTTTTGCATTGTTCACTAGACTTCTTGCACTCATTCATTCTTTTCGTGCTCAACTTTTGCGCCTTTGCGCCTTTGCGTGAGAAAAAATATTTATATAAGATGTTCATCATTTGCTGGTTTTGCAACTTGATTTCGCGTTAAGATTAATACCCTAGTTTGGTTTATTAGCAAATTCTCTGCCTAATTATGGTTCAGTATACTCTTGCTCAAAGCCCAGAAATTATTCTCACTGTTCCTGGTAAAGATTCAGCCAAAGCTCGTGAAAAAGCAATGGATCAGTTGATGAAACTGATGGATGAAGGGAAATTACCAACGGAACTGGAAGATGGCTTTGGTCCTCAACAACTTATAGAAGTCAAAGAAACACCAACAGAAACCACAAGCGATGAGGACGCCATTACACAGGCTGTCCAAATTTTAAGCAACCTAGCTACGCTCAAGTTGAAAGTGCAAGAGTCACGCACTGAAGCTATGGAAGTTCGCAAGGTGGTTGACATTTTATTTTCAGATCAGTCTGTGACTGAGGAGGAAATTAGTCGCCTAAAGGAAGGTTTTAAAGTTCTCAAAAATTATGCTCAAACTAATCTGCGTTATCAAGAAGCAAGAGCAAAAGCAGAACAGGCTCGACAAGTTCTAGATCAGGCTTTAAAATCTTCTGACAAATAGCTTGAGGAGTCGTTGACCAAAGTTAATTATGAATATGAATAGCTTGCTCCTGCATATGTAGCGTCTATGTACTTGTTTGTGTGCAGGCTATTGCTAATTGAAGATGCCGCCACCTTGTGCTAAGTTAAACATCCAATATAGCAATGCAAGACAAAAACCAAATTTGCTGATAGTAGGTTAGTTAGTTAATGAACTGATTTCGCTTTCAGTTGCTGTACGATATAACTGTTTGCTAGGGATTTGACTTGCTACTGAAGTCAGGACTGATTGTTTTTGTCTGCGTTTGAGCATTGCTGCTGCACCCAAAGCACCAAGCGTCAACAGACCTAATGTTGTAGAGGATTCAGGGACGGACTTAGTCCTAATCGCTGTTAGTACTGTTTCTGCTACAAGCTTGTGAGCATTTGTAGTGGGATGAACCTCATCAAAGAACAGATAATCATTTGGGTTATCACATTCTTTCAATAATTGATTATTCCTGATGTCATACACTACGCAAGAAGTGTTAACAAATTTAAACCCAAATTCCTCTGGATTAGCGATCGCTCGATTAAACAGAGAATTAATATCAATAGGGATGAGATTGACGCCAGGGGTATTGCTCAATTGAGCCAAAGCTGTTGCCAATGAAGCATTATGAGCGTTTGTTAAAGTCGTTAAATTGCTAGAATTTCCAGTTCTCAGTGCGATCGGAGTTTTGCCTAAATCTGGCAAGTTAAATACCAAAATATTTTTCGCGCCAGCTTGAGCAAGTACTTCTACTGTATCTGATACATTTTTTACTGTTTGATTAACGTCAGGATTCTGAGCAAACAAGTAATCGTTTCCACCTCCCCATACAGCGTAGAGTGCGTTTGGATCTACCTTCTGGTTATTTGCTAGAAAGGAGCTGACTTGCTTGAGCACTCCTGGTGCGCCTGGGAAGAAAGCGTTGTCTTCACCAGAATTAGAACCACCGAAAGCAAAGTTAATACCTTGGGTTGGAGTCGTAGTAGCCAGATTGGTGAATAACGTAGGAGTTAATCCTATTTCTTGTCCAAGATAATCCACCCAAATCTTATTATTAGAAAACCGTCCTTGAAAGTAGGGTGGATCTGGGGGAATGGCACTTGTCGGTGAGTTTTGCTGAGTAACTGTAAACACATTTCCAGTATCAGATAAACTATCACCAAAGATAAAAAATTGGCTAAAATCAGATGCCAAAGCTTTTAGCGGCAAAGTCAAAGAGAATAGAACAAATCCTGCTGTCACAAGTTCTTTTTTCATGCCTACTTTGTGCCTCGTTATTTTTATGACTTATGAAATCTGATAAATAAGGATAGCACGATTGGTTCAGTCAAAGGAGGCGGAGCCTCCGGTAGTTCATTCTCATGCAGAGCATAGGAACGGGTTATGTTTACTACAATACAACGATAGCTTCCGCTTGGCGTTTTTAAAAACCACAGGACTTACGCAAAGAAACCCGGTTTCTACCAAAAATCGTCTGTTTCGCAACCAAATACGAACGAAGAAACCGGGTTTCTAACAGATGGTGCGTAAGTCCTAAACCATTGAGGAACTCCGAAAGTTAGATTTTCAGAGTGTCTGCTTTCTCATAGATGGCGCTGAGTTCAGCGTATGCCAAAATTGGGCAGGTGAGGCTTGGTCATATCTGCGAGGATTGAAAGATACTGACACTGCTATCAAACCTTTTTTAGGTCTTTTGCTCTCAGGCTATCGAGATTTGAAGGAATATCAGCAGCGAGTTGGTTCACCATTGTTAAATATCGCAAAAATCGAATGGTTAACTCCCTTAAGCGAGGAAGAAATACAAAAATTGATAGGCGATCGCACAGAACAAGAACAAATTTCTTTGAGCGAGGAAAGAATATTATTAAGGTAATCTTGTTTTCTCATTCTCAACTTTAACAAGAAACAGAACTTTTATTAAGGACTCTGCTCATGACTGCTTCTACAGAACATAGCTCAACAATAGGCAACAGCATCCCACCATTAGAGAGTGGAGACAGACTCACTCGCCACGAATTTGAGCGCCGTTATACCGCTATGCCTCATATTAAAAAAGCAGAATTAATTGAAGGAGTTGTTTACTTGGCATCACCATTACGTTTTCAACATCACGCAGAACCCCATAGCTTATTGATGGTTTGGCTTGGTACCTATAGGGTAATGACTCAAGGTGTAAGGCTAGGCGATAATGCTACGGTACGCCTAGATTTGGACAATGAACCACAACCTGACGCTGTTCTATTCATAGATGAAAAACTGGGGGGACAAGCACGCATTAGTTCTGATGATTACATCGAAGGCGCACCGGAGTTAGTCGCAGAAGTTGCAGCCAGTAGCACATCAATTGACTTGCATGATAAGAAACGGGCTTACCGTCGCAATGGTGTTCAAGAGTATATTGTCTGGCAAATTTTGGATAATAAATTAGACTGGTTCAGTTTGCAAAATGGCGAATATGTACCACTAAAAGTAGATACAGATGGAGTTATCAAAAGTCAGGTGTACCCTGGTTTGTGGTTAGCTTTACCAGCACTACTAGCAGGGGACATGACTAAGGTTTTAGCGGTGCTGCAAGAAGGGCTAAATTCAACAGAACACGCTGTGTTTGTTAAGCAATTGTCACAGCAGTAGTTGCCACTCTACGAGAACTTCAACCACATGATTAAATCAGTGAACTGTTCACTAATTTAATTGATACTTTGGTCAATCGCAACATCTAAAAAGTTCGCTGTATCCTCTGCTAAAGAATTACCTACTGTCTCATTCAAGGGCGCAGCGTTAGTGTTTACACACATCGAACTTGCATGTAAATTTCTAATATGAACAAGAACAACAACTACTGCCAAAGTTATGGATACAGCAGTCAGATATGTAAATTTCGTGTTCAAACATCTGGAAAACATCAGGAATGCCTTTTGAAGCGAATAGTGTATAAAGTAGCAAATGAAATTGACTGAAGCTATGGAGAAAAGTCATAAGTTTAGTATGACTTTAGTCATATCTTGATGATGGGATAATATTATAGTATATTTGCTCAATAGAAGAAGCGAGCTTAAATACTTAAATACTTAGCAAATAACAAAAACATGATTCCAATTTCAACTGTTTTTATCGGGCTTAATGGTTTCACTGCCCTTGTGCTCACCTACATTGTAGTGATGGAACGAACAAGAACAAGGGTTTGGCATGGTGAGTCAAAGGAGGATGTGGCAATACAACCTGATCCGCTCATAAATCCAAATGTTATTGCAGTGACAGTTGAAAAGTTTGCCACAAAAATTATTCCTGACAAAGTCGAAGACTACAGTGCTTTACTGCGTAAGGTTCGTGCTCATGGAAATTTTGCAGAATATGTACCACTAGGATTACTTTTTGTCATCGCTCTTGAGTTAATGCATTCGCCAAATTGGCTCATTTGGTTAGAGGGTGGTGTTCTCACAATAGCAAGAATTGCTCATGCATGGGGTTTAATAAAAACTTATGGTCCTTCTCCTGGTAGGGCTATTGGCTTTTTTCTCACCTTGTTTGTCTATATAGTTGGTAGCCTAGCTTGTGTTTATTACGGTATTCTAAGTGTTATTTAGTATATATTTGTCTATGGTTTCCATTCGTATTCAATATTGAGTTGCCTGTTAATTTTGTTTACTGCTAGCTTAGCAGCTTTGAAGCCATGCTTCTCGTAAAATACGCAAGCTTGTGTATTCTGTTGTAATGTTTGAAGCGTTAATCCTTGTGGACAAATCTCCTTGGCTTTGTTGAGTAGGGCTGAACCAATACCACAGTTGTGATATTCGGGATTTACAAAAAGCTGTGATAAATATTGCTCTTCTTTAATCACTACGACAAAGTCCACTATGTGATGTTCAACTTCAGCAACCCAAACTTCTCCTTGTACAGCAAGGTCATCACGAAAGCGAGATTTCCATATAGGATACGGCTGTGGGTGTTGAATGTTGGGAAATGTCTGGTGCCAAGTTTGATACCAAAGTTGAATAATCTCTTCTAAATCCTTCGGGTCATAGAGTCGAATTTTGAATATCATGACTATCAGCCGCTTTGCTGTGTCCAAAATGCTGATGCGTGTTTGTATTTGGTGATAGTGATATCGCCGGAACAGGATGTGTAGCATTATTGTCTAACGTTAAATGCAATTAACGAAGAAAGCTTAATACAAGATTAGAACTCTGTTTGTTCAGTAAACTGTTTCTATTGTCAAGTAAATTTTACTTTTCTTTTCGCGTTATGAATAAGCCCAGTTACTTACATCAAAGGGAAGTTAAAAACAAAGCAAGTCAACTTTTCGTATCTTTTCTTATAGCAGTTCTTCTTTGGTGGGGGTTGCTACCGGGAATTGCTCTGGCAAAAACTCAAACTCCAATGCCTGCTGAAAGTTCGATTCAACCTTATTTGAATCGAGTGATGAAGCAGTTGAGCGAGTTTCGCCTCGACAATGGAATGAAGTTCCTTGTCTTGGAAAGGCATCAAGCGCCTGTAGTTTCTTTTCTTACTTATGCTGATGTTGGTGGTGTGGATGAGCCAGATGGAAAGACAGGTGTAGCCCACTTTCTAGAGCATTTGGCTTTTAAAGGTACGACGCGCATAGGTACATCTAATTACCAAGCAGAAAAACCACTACTTGACCGTTTGGATCAATTGGCAGAGCAAATCATAGCAGCAAAAGCGGCTAATAAAAAAGATGAAGTTGCTAAATTAGAAGCCCAGTTTAAGAAAACAGAAGCACAAGCCGCTAAACTGACTAAGCAAAACGAATTAGGACGAATTGTAGAACAGTCGGGGGGTGTGGGTTTAAATGCTAATACCTCCACTGAAGCGACTCGTTATTTTTACAGTTTTCCTTCTAATAAATTAGAACTGTGGATGTCCTTGGAATCAGAAAGATTTCTGGAACCTGTGTTTCGGGAGTTTTACAAAGAGAAAGATGTCATTTTAGAAGAGCGACGCCTGCGTGTGGAAAACTCACCTATTGGACTGATGTTGGAAAAGTTGACTGATACATCTTTCAAAGTCCATCCCTACAAGCGTCCAGTAATTGGCTATGACCAAGATATCCGTAATTTAACACGGGAAGATGTGCAAAAGTTTTTTAATACGCACTATGTCCCTAGTAATTTGACAATTGCTGTTGTTGGTGATGTTAAACCCGCTGAAGTGAAACGATTAGCACAAACTTACTTTGGGCGTTATAAAGCAAAAGAAAAAGCAGTTGCTCAAATCCCCGCAGAACCCAAACAAGCACAAGCGCGGGAAGTGACTGTTGAACTACGTTCTCAACCCTGGTATTTGGAAGGTTACCATCGTCCAGCAATAACTCATCCAGATCATGCAGTTTACGAAATTATTGGTAGGTTGCTCAGTGATGGGCGTACGTCGCGACTGTATAAGTCTTTGGTGGAACAGCAGCAGTTGGCGCTCACAGCACAGGGTTTCAGTGGGTTTCCTGGAGATAAGTATCCAAATTTGATGTTGTTCTATACTCTCACGGCTCCAGGTCACACGGTTGATGAGGTGGCGATCGCTCTGCGTAAGGAAATTGATAGGTTAAAGACTGAGCCAGTCTCTGCAACTGAGTTGGAGCGCGTGCAAACGAAAGTTCGGGCAGATTTGTTACGAATACTTGATTCCAATATGGGGATGGCGCAGCAGTTGTTGGAGTATGAAGTGAAAACTGGTTCTTGGCGGAATTTGTTTAAGCAGTTGGATGAAGTTGTGGCTGTGACGCCTGCTGATATTCAACGGGTGGCGACAGCAACGTTTACAACAGAGAATCGTACAGTTGGTAAGCTGTTGTCGAAGCAGGGGTAGTAAACAATTCAAAATTCACGCATTCAAAATTCAAAATATGAAAAGATTTAGGGGTAGAAGGAATAAGGTAAAAGTGAGAAGTCTTTATTCGTTGCTAGTTTGTTTTGCTTTGGTTCCGTTGTTGTGCTTTGGAGTGTTTAACATATCTTGGGCGGCGACAGCGGCAAAGCATTATACAGAGTTGCAGTTTCCGCCACTACCTCAGGTGAAGGTACCGAAGTATGAGCGGTATGTGATGAACAACGGCATGATTGTATATTTGATGGAGGATCATGAGTTGCCGTTGGTGAGTGGTTCTGTGATAGTACGTACGGGCGATCGCTTTGAACCTGTAGATAAGGTAGGTTTGGCTAAGTTGACGGGTATTGTGATGCGTTCTGGAGGAACGAGCAAGCATACACCGGATCAACTCAATGAGATGTTGGAACAACGGGCGGCTTTGGTAGAAACTGGTATTGGTGAAACTGCTGGCAATGCTGCTTTTGAGGCACTCAGTGAAGATTTGGAAACGGTTTTTGGGTTGTTTGCTGAGGTTCTCCGAGAACCAGTTTTCGCCCCAGAAAAGTTGGATTTGGCGAAAACACAGTTGCGGGGTGCTATAGCCCGTCGTAATGATGATCCAGATGATATTGCAAATCGGGAATTTCAGAAATTGATTTATGGCAAAGAAAGTCCCTATGCCCGTACTGAAGAGTACGCAACGCTGAATAATATTTCCCGTGAGGATTTGTTGAAGTTTAAAGAGCAGTCTTTTTATCCTAATAATATAACTTTGGGAATTGTGGGAGATTTTGACTCCAAGAAAATGCGATCGCTCATTCAAGCAAAGTTTGGTGAGTGGAAAGCAAACCCCAAATTGGTTAAACCTCAGTTACCCAAAGTGTCGCAAAATAAACGAAATGGTGTTTTTGTTGTCAATCAGCCACAACTGACTCAAAGCAATATTCTCATTGGGCATTTGGGAGGACAGTTTAATAGCCCTGATTATCCAGCGTTGGATGTGTTGAATGGAGTGTTGAATGGCTTTGGTGGACGCTTGTTTAATGAAGTGCGATCGCGTCAGGGTTTAGCTTACTCAGTTTACGGTGCTTGGAGTCCCCGATACGACTACCCTGGAATGTTCATTGCTGGCGGACAAACGCGCTCCAATGCGACAGTACAATTTGTCAGAGCTCTACAGGAAGAAATCAAGCGCATACAAACTCAAAGCGTAAAACCTCAGGAGTTGGCTTTTGCTAAGGAGTCCACTCTCAACTCGTTTGTTTTCAATTTTGAAGATCCTGGGCAAACTTTGTCACGCCTCATGCGGTACGAATATTATGGCTATCCGTCTGATTTCCTATTTCGCTATCAAAAAGCAGTAGCCGGAACGACAGCAGCTGATGTACAGCGGGTAGCACGCAAATATCTCAAACCAGACAACTTAGTAACTTTGGTAGTTGGGAATCAAAGCGCGATTAAACCACCACTAACGCAGTTGGCTACACAGGTTATGCCGATAGATGTGACAATTCCTGGTTCACCAACGCAAGCAACGAAGAACTAATCGATATTTCGATTTTTGTACAGAGTAGGAGTAATTGCTCCTACTTTTTTATTGGCGTTGCTGAACAGCAATTTGAATTGTGAATTGCTTAATGTGCTCTTGCTTGTGGTTTTCGCCTCGTCTGTATCAGCAATCCTATCGCCATACCAATGCCAACAATGGCAGTAAAGTAGAATAAACCAATCAACCGAATATAAAGTGGTGGTGCAATCCCCTCAACTTCAACTTCCTGCGCCACTTTCACCAATGGAAATTGACGCTTAGATCCGCTTAGAGGAGTTGCTTCCACTTCGACTTTATGAGGTGCGCCATCAAAAAATTGTTCTTGCCATGTAAACTGACCGTTAGGGTTGGCAATACCTTTGTAGGTAAAGATTGTTAAATTATCTTCCAAAGCGATCGCCTTCAGTTGCAACGCCACATCCTTAACAGGTTGTCCTGTTGCGGTATCCTTCAAGAGCACTGTGAAATTAGCAAGTTTGCCTACAGTCGCGTTTTTATCTCCCTCAAGGCGCACTTCTAACGCCTGAGATTTTTGGACTGATGGTGCGATTGCTTCTCTTGTGCTTGAGTGTTCGCCGCCATGAGCTTCTGCGACTTCTGCACTAATGTTGATAAACAATAGGGTTACTATAGCCACCACTGTCAACGCACTTAACAACAGACGCACAGACTGCGGTGCAATTTCTCCTTCTCGCAGTTTTCCTTGTCCACCAATAACCCAACCACCTAATAATCCGAGTGACAGTAAAATAGCTGCTACGACAGCAAAGTATTTATATTTGACTGGGTTTTCCCGAACATTTAGATTCAATGTTTGCTCGTAAGGAGCAAAAGCATTTGCTACCAATGGTGAGACTTTCACCTGTAGTTGGTAATTACCACGGATGGGTAACATTTGCTGAATTTCTAGCTTACCATCAGGTGCAGCCGTCTCCATTTGCAGTAGTTTTGTTCCCTCGACAATGGGAAAATCTGTCGTTAACCAATAACTAGGCGGCGGCGTCAGAATTTGTAAGCCGATTTTGGCATTTTTTAGCGGTTTACCCGCAGCATCAACAGCTTGTAGTGTCAGAGTAACAGGAGATTGTTGTTTTTCTGCTTGTGCTTCAAAAGGGTGAATACGTTCTAGGGGTGGGTTGGTTGTCAGTTGAACTTTGGGTGCAGGAGTTTGGGAAACCCCTACAAAGGAATAAAGAATTGACACCGCAATGCAAATAGCGCTAATAATCCCAAACAGCCAATATTTTTTCATTGAAACTTAACTCCTGCGAATCCTGGATTTTGAGGATTAGTTTCTTAGGGTGGAAACCTACCACACCCCTGAAGCCTCCTATCACAGAGTGGAGGAATTCCAGGGGAAATTGTTGATAATAAACTAAACATGATATGAAATCAAGGTAAGGCTATGTAGAGACGGGGAAAAAGCATCTCTACAAAACCTAAAACTATTTTCATCTCAAACATTGGCGCGAAATCCACATCATTCTACGCCAGTATCTTTTAGGTGTCGTAAGCATTGCCTAATACATCTAAAAAAATACTGAAATATGATAATTTAGTGACATGCAACGCCTAATGTGTGGTGACGCAGTGAGTGTGTTGTGTTGTGAGCCGCCGGGTAGGTGGTGAAGAAAACAGTCCAGATAACAAGAGTTGATAGCAGCATATAAAGTGTTACCTGCACAGGCTTAGACAGGGTAATACCAGCAGTCTTCTGCAATATTGAAGGACTAGAAAAAGCAGTCATTTTTGACCTCCCATAATTAATTTAGGTCATTCATCAATCAAAGAGCATTTTGCCACTTAATTGTGAAAAGATATACGATAAATTCTATGTTTGACAACTGTGTATAAAATGTGTTGTAAAAGTTTTGCTTTCAGAAATAATAAAAGCATTTTTGAGAGCAGGCGAAATACTTGTTAAAAGACGATATCAGGAACGCATGAGTTCCAAAATCCTTTTTTACAGCCTCGGAGCATACATGATAATTAATACACTTAGTAACGCTAAACAAGCTCCTAGTATATCGTAGCAGTCTGGAGCCACCCCATCCACCTTCCAACCCCAAAGCATTGCCATTGCTATAAATACGCCACCGTAGGCAGCATAAACTCTACCAAAGTTTGCAGGCTGGAGAGTTGCAACCATACCGTATAGAGCTAATCCCATTCCTCCGGTAATTCCCCACCAGATAGGCTTTCCTTCTTTTAACCATTGCCAAACGAGATAGCCGCCACCTATCTCAAATAAGCCAGCCCACATGAAATAAAGTAGGGATTTTAATATTTCTTTCATTATAAAAAAATCTTAGCTAATTGTAAAATTTATTGACTGATATCTTGCACCATTCTCAACAAGACCCAAAAAACCGGGTTTTTAAACCAGAGATTAAGGTTTATACGAGCAGGTATTCTCAAGAAACCCGGTTTTTAACTCAGGTGCAAGATCTGAGTTGACAAACTTCAAGTTTTCTCAAATTTGTATCTCAGCAAAAGTATACGAATCAATCCCAGCCATACCGATGTTTACAATAGTCGGGGGGCTACTGATGCTCAACTGAGAGATATTCAAACTGCGATCGCAGTCATGCGATCGCTCTGCGCCATCACCTAATTTCTTCGCAAACTATAATTCAAGATTTTCCCTGTGGTGAATAGCTGACATCCAGCGACTAATAAAGCACAAGATGCGAGGATAGAGAAAACAGATACTGGCGCAAAGGCATTGCCTGCAAAAAACATGATTGTAATTCCTAGTGCCATCAAAAACCATGCTAAATTGCGGTACGTGCGACGCCAGGTGAGAACTGCAACTCCTACAGTACATAAGAGAACACCAGGAATGCGTAGAGAAGTACCAATCTGAGTATTCAGTGCTAAAACCACGATTCCTGCACCCATCAGCACCAAACCCATAACCTTGCTAAAACACTCCATTTTTGATGGGTTCGTGTTCGCAACCAATTCAATTTGAATCACTGTGGGTGGATGATGCATTATGGTATTCTCGGACTGGGAGACTACATCTCGTTTCTGTAGAAATATAAAAGTGACTTTATTCCCATGACCTAGGTCTATTTTATCTCCAAACTTAAGTGGATAACGCTTTTTTGGCTCTAGCTTGATATTGTTAAGATATGTACCATTGACGCTACCTACATCAACGATATAGTAAGTATTTTTCTCTACTTGAATCTCTGCATGAAGTCGAGAGACAAAATCGGCATTTGGCAAGCCTACGACATTGATATCAGGCATTGTTTGATCTTTCGGTTTGCCAATGCGAATAATAGAAAAATTAGGCGGCAACTCAAGAGAGGTGTCGGTTTGAACATGAAAAAGCTCTAAACTCAGCCCTGTTGTCTGTGATTTGCCTGGGTTTTGCATGCCTTCCCTTTACGGAGCAATTTCTCAATTAATTTAGATTGCCTTGTTTAGTGGCGAAGATACGTGGAGTTATAACTCTCGATTTATTGTTTTAATTCTAATACTTATATGAATATAGGATTCCTATTTGATTTTTGAAAAAAACTCAGTGCACCTTTATTCCTTCTTAAGAGTTCCCTGTTAAGAGTTCCCTATTCCCTCCCCCTACGAGTTAGTTCACCAAATCAAACCGGATTCCTATTCCTATACTTATATGATTCGTACTATATTATATTCGCCTCATTGATACTCCGCTGCCTTCTAGACGGTAAATTCACAACAATTTATGAATTGATCACAAGATAAAATCAGGCAGAGTGTCAATTTCCCACAGCTTTTAGCCGTGCGACTGGTGTCGCTTCAATCTTTGTAAATTTCATTCTGATTTTAAATCAGGTCTTAAGTCATTAGATATTTCCACAATACCCCTATACCCATCAATCCGCACTCTCTGACCATCTTGCAATAAATATGTAGCATTTTTAACGTCCATAATAGCAGGAATACCATACTCACGAGCTATAATTGCTCCGTGAGAAAGTCGTCCACCCGCCTCAGCAATAACTCCTCCGGCTCTAACAAGTAGAGGTGCCCAACCAGAATCTGTATAAGGTACGACCAGAATCGTGTCTCGGTTAATATCCGGAATACTCTGTAAATTTCGTAACACCTTAACCTGTCCTTCTGCTTGTCCAGGACTAGCAGGAATGCCTTGTAATACATTGTCAGGATAGGGGATTGCAGTTCCCAAAGGGAATGCGGGAGGATTATTGCCGTAAACTAAAAGAGGTACTGGATTAAGTTGACTATCTTGTGCAAGTTGTGTGCGTCTCAGTTGTACTAAATCCTGCAATTGTTCGACAAAATTAGGTTCAAAATTTTCAACAAGACGTCGCACTTCTTCCAACTCCAAGAAAAAGATATCTCCTGGTTGCTCAAGTAAGCTCGACTTTAACCAAACCTGTTCTAACGCTACAAAACACCAGCGCAACTGGGCTAAAAGTTGAGAATAAACTTCTGTCACTCGCCCCTTAAGATTCACACGTCTTTGTACAAAGCCTTTGTTCCTCCTCCTTTGATGTTTTTGGTGACGGACACTTTGCTCAACGGGGGGAACCCCCGCACGCAAGTGTCCTCGTTTTGGCGGTTCATTTGTCTGCATGAACTGTACAAACAACTGCTTGAGTGCTTGTGACTCTTCTTTCCAGGTGGGAACAGCAATATCAGTTCCCACTTCACTTAAATAACCGTAACGCTGAAGTAATTTGTCAAACTTGTCCAGAATTTCTTGCCCTTCAAGGGTTTGTGCCAATTGCTCAAACACCTGATCTGGGTCAAACTCAGGTAAAACCTGCCTAGCATTTACAGATAAATCTTGAATTGCTTGCAACGCCGCTACCTCTGGCGTCCGACTGTTATCAATCTCTCCATCCTTTACCTGAAATATGGCTTGTCGTAATGCCGCACTCAACGGAGCTAATATACTATAGTATGTTGCACGGCGCAGTAACTCCAAAATCAAGTCAATTCTTGCCAATAGCCTTACTGGGTCGAGGTCTTCTACGGATTCCTGACCTAACTGAGACAAAGCCGGAGCAAATCGCTTGCGATTGTCCCAGTTAAAATTCATTGTTAAACAAAACTCCCGCAATAGCAAACGCAGTAGTCCAGGGAAATTTCGTAATGTGGTATCTAGGGGAGGCTTACTCATTTTTGCTCCCCTCGTTAAAAACTCTAGACTTTCAGGGGGTAAACCCATGCGGCGGAAAATTTTTCCCAGTAGGGTGGCATTAAAGTAGGATCTCGAATAGTGAAGTGTTGCTGTTTGGTTAAAATCTAGCCCGACAGCACGTTCACCCAGTACCAATGCAAAAATTCCTCCCCAAACGCCACAAGTTAAAGGTCGATTAATCGACCAAGTTAACGGGCGAATGAGTCCGGGGATGACCTCTGCTGCAATTTTGCGCGTCCAAATAGGTAGTAGGGTGGTTATGGGTCGAGTTTGCAATACCCAAAGAGTTTGACCGTCGTATGTCCACTCAATATCTTGAGGAATACCGTGATAACGTTCTTCAAGATGTCGAGACAGATATGCCACTTGCTTGATTAATGCTGCTGGGACATTGCCTTGACCCTCTAATTGAATAGAAGTGAAATTATTTGTTTCAATCACATAAGCGCGATACTGTTCAGGCGTTACTCGTCCGGAAACAACACCAGCCGCATTTCCTGGCAAAGCTTCAATGACGACAGCATCACCTTGCTTGGTAATGGGATCGCGAGTAAAAGCAACGCCAGAATAGACACCTTGAACTTGTTGTTGAATCAGTACCGCCATTGCTGCATCAAATAATCCGCGATGCTCCTTTGGAGCCGCTTCTCCTGACGGAGACGCTACGCGAACGCGATCGCGTCGGTACTGTATTGCACTTTGACTATTATATGAAGCTCGAGTGCGGGCGATCGCATCTCGCAATTCCTGTTTACTTGTCACATTCAAAACTGTTGTATACTGTCCAGCGGCGGAAGCAAGTTCTGTATCTTCGCCAATTGCTGAAGAACGCACCACAAACGGTAACAACTCTGAAGGCTGAAGCATTTCTATCAACGATTCAGGGTTTTCATAGGGAGCAATAATCCACCCCTTTGGTACTGGATAACCCCATCGCTTAATTTCGGCTAATCTAGCTGCCTTTTGTCCCACAAAAGCAGCATCCAACTCGTCATCTAGAGTGAAAATGTTTTGGTTCCCGCGAAAAAATTTAAATGCTGCTTGCGACTCGCTTTGTGCTGCTTCCACAGGAAGATTCAGGTCATCAGGAATTTGTTTGTAAATCCAGCCAAGTAAGGCAGCAAGAGCAACAGCAGCCATGGCTCTTGCTGGGTCTTCATAATGCAGGAGCGCTACAATCAAAGGGAATAAAATTAAAATTCCAAATTTTGCCAGTTGCCTAGAACGCACAATAGTGAAACTAACGCTAGCAAGTAACAAGACAAAGACTGCTGCTAGTGGATCATGTACAATAAATCCCCAGACAGCGTTAGTCGTACCGGCTCCTTTACCTGCTAGGTATCTACCTAATACTAAGCCAGTCAGAGCAATCAATTCCCAAGCTGATCCCTCTCCAAAGAAAGCACGGGTTAGCAAAACTGCGGCAATACCCTTGATAGCTTCAGAGAAAACTGCCAGAATTCCAACCAGTGTACCGCCGTGGTAAAAAGCAGATGAAACACTAACATTACCTGTACCAATTTGTGCTAATTGTCGCCCTGTTATAGCTTGAGTGATCCAACCAATGAGTGGTAATGCACCTAAAAGAGGACAGACAACAAAAACAATGACAATACCCCAAATTTCAAGCATTTTCGCTTTCGGATTTTAGATGTATTTTCAATCTAAAATCTCAAATATTAAATCTAAAAATTATTTTTAGCGTCATTACAGTATCATTATAGACACTTGAGTGTGACAGAAACCGTCTTTGTCAGTGTTTTACCTGACTTGCTCAATGAAGCTTTTTTAGCTTTTGAGTACTTAATAACACTTATAGTTCAGTCAATATGCAAGCGAAACACCCGCGCTCTATAGAGAAACGGAGGATGACACGATGCAATGACATTTCTGATACCTTAAGTTGGGAGTCCCATTAACCGAATTTAGTGAACTGTGTAGGCTGCTTGCAGCGCCCAAATGATCAGCGCAATAATTGACCCTAAAAGCAGCACGGAAGATATGGTGACTACTTTTGGAGAATCAGCGCCCTCAAATTTCATGATTCCTCGGTTTAAGTCGGACATAGTTTTGTAATCCTCCTTTGTGATATTGCTAATCTATCCGTTTCGATTTTAGCTTAATCTAAAAGAAGCCCCACTCGCTGCTCAAACATTCACGCATCATCGGGTAGTCCTATGTTCTGCAAAGTGTTTCATCGTTGGCACCGAGCTGAGGCAGCTTATTTGGTTTATCTAGCTTGATCGAGTAGGTGCTTGAAATCCTCACGCCAGCCATCAAATTCTGCGATAAAGTTGTATCCGCATACAATCTCAAGCGATCGCTCGGAAATAATATCTAGTATCCGTGGTGCGCGCTCACGTGTCTCGTCTTGCGGTCCAAAAGGGTTGAGTCGCATCTTAGACCCTGGAGGGAATGCATAGTCACAAATAAACAACACCTTGCCATAGATATACATGGTAAAGCCCGGTGAGTGCCCACCAATATGGAAAGCTTCGATGCCATGCTCGGTGAAGTCACCGTTAAATTGTTGATCGACCGGAAATGGTCTCGCAAGCGGATGTTCGGCATCCAGAACGTGCAGGTAAACTTTCGCACCCCAGAGTTCACGATACTGGTTGGATGCACCCAAGAAATCCTTGTGGGTGAAGTAGATCGCTTCTGGTGGCTCCAAGTCTCGATTGAATGCTGATGGACAATCAATCCAGACCGCACCATCATCTGTTTCAATGCGATAAGCAGCATGTTCTAAACCAAGACGAGGCACAGATAGCAACTGCGTGACGTAGTCATTTACACGATGCGGTGTGACTCGATAGGTCTGCTCTGCCTCATCCCAGGTGACGAACTTATCATGGCGTGCTCCGCAGAACGGACAGACATCAGGCATCTCACCAATCATGTTATAGCCACAAACGATGCAAACCCACTGCTTATGGTACATAGTAGATTCCTCCGAAAATGTTAGGTTTTTTGTTATGTTCAACATAAAAATTTCTGCGATTAAAGACCAATGAGCATACTTGCGTATCCATCATAATTTCTGAAATATCTCGTCGGACGACGCTACCGATATCCAGTGGCGTCGGCGGGTAAACCCGCAGCTTCAACCTCACAAATGTATCGCCAAGCATCAGGCTGTGAGCCATCCAGGTCCATAAAGCCGTAGACCTTCGCCAGTTGACCACTCGATAGCGACTGACCACTCCAGCGAGCAACATCCGGATCTCCAGCAAGACACGCAACGGCGCGACCGATATAATGGGGGGTTTCAGAGATGACAAAGTGAGGTTCTTTGGCTGTTGCATCCTGCCAGTTGGCTTCGCTGACCCCAAAGTGATCCAACATGATTTCTGAGCGCAACCAGCCTGGAGTCAGTGCAACGGCTGTGCATTGATGGGGTTGAAGCTCTTGCGCCAGTGCCCAAGCCATGCGGATTACCGATGTTTTTGCCAGATCATAAAACAGCGACAGTCGATAGTTTTTGTCGTTGTATTCTGCCGTGCCATCGGTTATTTCAACGACCAGTCCGCCCGGATTTTTGATTAAGAGCGGCAGCGCAAAGTGACTGGTGATGATATGCGTGTCGATCGCCAACCTCAGCATCCGTAGCCCTTTCTCCAGAGAATGTTTCCACACGGGCACGTTCCACTCTGCCAGGAACTCTGCACCCCAGATATCATTAACCAGGATATCCAACCGACCTTGCTCGCCCTCAATGCGTGCCACCAGAGCTTGAACCTGTGCTGGATCGAGATGATCCACCTGAACGGGGATGCCATAACCGCCCGCTTGATTCACAAGGACTGCCGTCTGTTCAATGGTTTCAGGACGGTTGTACTCGGAGCGTTGAGCGCGGGTGGTTCGACCTGTAACATAAACAATTGCACCAGCCGCGCCTAGTTCGGTCGCGATACCGCGACCGGCACCCCGTGTTGCTCCGGCAACCAGAGCTACTTTGCCCTTAAGAACCTGATTCATGATCTAAACCTCTTTTGCCACCATGACTCACAGCCTCCCTGTCCAGCTAAGCTGTTATTGTTTAACGTAGTCGAAGTGACTTCATTTTAGCACGACACTTTGCTCTTGAGTAACGTTATGACTTCTTGAGCACTACCAATCACCGAAGTTCGCTCAAGCGTTGCTCCTCGAATGGAGGGGCTTTCACCCTTTGATTTTCAGTAAAATATACAGAACTCAAAACTTAGAACTCAACAAGTGAAAGCGCCGCTGGTCATCAGTTTAGTCGTCGTTATCGGATTGTTTGTGCTGATAGAGGTAGGATTAAGATTGCTGTTCGGGTTTGGCAATCCCCTAACATACATTCGGGATGAACAGATTGGTTATTTGTTAGCTCCTAATCAACGTACCCGTCGCTTTGGTCATCGCATTGAAATTAATCAGTATTCGATGCGGAGTGAACCGATACCTAAGACGCCTTCACCATCCACCCTGCGGGTGCTACTTCTGGGAGATTCTATTGCGAATGGCGGCTGGTGGACAGACCAGAATCATACCATTTCTAGCTTGATGATGCGCTCCTTAGCTTCAGCAGTTACTAGTAATTATCAACAAGTAAAAGTGCTGAATGCTTCAGCTAACTCTTGGGGACCAAGAAATGAATTAGCCTATTTACAAAAGTTTAGCAGTTTCAATGCTCAAGCAGTCGTGCTACTCATTAACACCGATGATTTGTTTGCTACGGCTCCCACCTCTTTACCCGTAGGACGCGATCGCAACTACCCAGACAAGAAACCGCCTTTAGCAGTGGTGGAAGTCTTCCAACGTTATGTGTTAAAGCCAACGCCAATACCAGGAATAGAAGTAGTGCAAAATGAAGAGGGTGATAGAGTTGGTTTTAATCTAGCAGCAATTGGCAAGATCCAAGCACTTGCGCGTCAGGAAAATAGTCAATTCCTTCTTGTCATGACTCCCTTGCTTCGAGAAATTGGTGAATCTACACCTCGCGATTACGAAATGAAAGCACGTCAGCGCCTGACTGAATTTTGTCAAGCACAACAAATCACTTATTTAGATTTTCTACCAATATTTAACTCAAACCAAGACCCCAAAGCCTTATATCAAGACCACATCCACCTCAACTTGCAGGGGAACAAGTTGGTGAGTGAAGTGATTTCGCGATCGCTCGTTAGAGCGTTGGGCACATAGGCGATCGCTGCTTGAGCGACTAGGGTAAAAATAACTAATCCTTTACAATATTCTGCAAATAAAGAATAATAACAAATGGTAGATATGGTCCTAAATCAATATCTCGTAAAGTCAAAAAGCAGTGTATCTATATAGGTCAAAGTTGCGCTATGGCTGAAGAATCTTTCCAAGAACTTCTAAACTTGAATCAGCGCGTTGACAAAGCACAAACTGATAACTTGTCTGCCGAAGACTTTGCAGGAGCAGATCTCGCAGGAGCAAACCTAAATGGTGCAAACCTAAATGGTGCAAACCTAAATGGTGCAAACCTCAGCCTTGCCAACCTCAGTGATGCCAACCTCGGTGATGCCAACCTCAGTGGAGCTAACCTCAGTGGAGCTAACCTCAGTGGAGCTAACCTTAGTAAAGCCAACCTCAATGGTGCGGATCTTAGTGGTGCAAACCTTGGCAGAGCTGACCTCAAAGGTATCGACCTCAAAAATGCTAACTTGAGCTTAGCCAATCTCGACAGTGCCAACCTCAAAGGTGCTAATCTCAATGGTGCCTATCTTAGCGGAATTAAGCTCAGTGGTGCCAACCTCAGCAGTGCCAACCTCAGCGATGCCGACCTCAAGTTTTCTAACCTCAACGGTGCTAATCTCAGTAATGCTGATCTCCGCAATGCCAACCTCAGCAATGCCTATCTGAACCTTGCTAACCTCTATGGTGCCAAAATTAACAATTCAACGAAACTTGATAATAAGAGTCTAGGATAAGAGAGTGTTTGTGCTCAGTAAAGAGCGATGTCTCAGGAGCGATCGCTCTTTGCTGGTTACGCAACGCGTATACCTGAGGCACACTTTGCGCTGACGTTCAATGTCCTACGGACAGGCTGCTTCGTTTATACACATGACGGTAAATTTGTACAGTGCGTAAGTTTTACTTAATTGTTTGTAAAAATATAAAATATAAATTCATAATTTGAATTGTTAGACTTATTATAGTATTACCAGTAATCAATCATTGTGTATTGATTAAGTATATTTCCGTTAAGGAAGTGCTCAAAAACATAAAAGCTCTAGCAAAATAAAAATAACATTCCAAACAATAGCTAAAATTCTCGTTGCTAGCAACTAAAAAAGAGTCTGCGGTGTGGTTTGGGTGAAGTGCAACTTAAGAAACAGACTTTCTGACCTGTAGACATTGCGAGGGGGATAATATGGATATTAATCAGATCCTGAGTCGATATGCAGCAGGGGAACGGAATTTTAACGGAGCCAATTTGCATCAAGCTAACCTTAGTAACACTGACTTAAGTGGTGCAAATTTCGGTGGAGCAGATTTAAGCGGAGCTAACCTTAGTCAAGCAAATTTGAGTGGATGTGATTTAAGTCGCGCAAATCTCACAGATGCAGACTTAAGTGGCGCAAACCTTATGGGTGCTAACTTAAGTGAGATAAATTTGATTGGCGCAGACTTAATTAATGTCAATCTGAAGAAAACAAACCTGAGTCGTGCAGATTTACGGAGTGCAAATCTCATTCGAGCAAACTTAGTTTCGGCAAATCTCACTGAAGCAGAACTCAGTGGCGCTGATTTAAGTGGAGCCAAACTCTGTCAGGCGAACTTGATTGGTAGTAACTTGCATGAAGCAGAACTCAGTGGCACTGATTTAACTGATGCAACTATAACTGAATATGACATGAGTGGGGCGATACACACAGGCTTATCTCATAGATGGGTGACTTGGGCTGGTGGTTGCTAAGCAATGAAAGGGGTGTAGGGGGCAGGGTGTAGGGTGTAGGGAACCCCATAATTAAAATCAGGGGTTTTTCAAATAAGGACGCCGTATTTCTCGCCTAAGAGGCGACGCCAAAGGCGTTGGCGCAAGCCTGTCCGCAGGACTTACGCGCGAAGCGTCTCGAAATACATCCTTTTTTATCGTTTGGCAACTTCGTATTATTAGGATCTAACGACAACTTATTGTGACGTAACGACAGCTTATTGTGATCTAACGACAGCTTGTGCATTCCTAACGACAGCTTGTTGTGATCTAACGACAGCTTGTGCATTCCTAACGACAGCTTGTTGTGATCTAACGACAGCTTGTTGTGATCTAACGACAGCATATAGCAGTCCTAAATGAGATTGTAAATTGACTTCATAAGGCAGGGAACTCTTAACTCTTAACAGGAATTGCGCCAAAACCGGGGTGGGGTTATGCGACAATTGTGGACGAGTAAAATAGACTTCGTGACACGAAGCCATGCTTTGTGCCACATCTTCAGGGGCTTTCTACTTTTATTGTTGTAAGTAAAAAGTATCATGAAACAAGTCTTTAGCTTCAAATCTCTGTTTACTGTTTTGCTGCTTTCTTCTCTGGTATCCGCCACCTACTCCAAAGTTTTAGCAGTAGGTAAAGTTGACAATTCCGTCTATTTAGTCGCTCAAGCCAAGTCTGCTTACGATCAATATATGCAGTTGGGCTACGTTGAAGCTCAAAAGAGAAACTATCGAAAAGCTTTATCTTTTTTTGAGCAAGCGCAGCAAGCACGTTCTGGAGATAAATATGCCACTAAGGCAATGAGCAATGTTACAGGTTACATTAACCGCAATCGTCGTCCTCCTCTTGTCTTTATTGTCGGTAATCCTAGTAGAAGAGGAATAGCAGCAACACGGGGAGGTTGTTTTAAGAGGCAACAGTCCCCTATTCCTCTTATACCATCAGATAAAGAAACTTTGCTCACGACAGCAGAGTATCCCACGCTATTTTTTTATGTTCCTCAAATAGAGCAAGCAAAGGGGCTGGAACTTGTTATACGGGACGATAGCAATTTTGAAACTTTACAAAAAGTTTCCTTAAACCCCAGTGGAAAACCTGGTATTGTTAGGGTTAATCTTACGTCCAAAACAGGGAAACCTCTAGAACCTAACAAAAAGTATACTTGGAGTTTTTCTGTGATTTGCAGTTTCCAAAACCGAGACAATGATTTATCTTTACAAGGCTCTGTGAAACGAGTTCTGCCTGATGAAAATTTAACTTTTGACTTGGAAACAGCAGCACCACAAGAGCGTCTAGAAATCTATGTCAAGAACAAATATTGGGAAGACGCTTTGAGAACTTTGGCTGATTTACGCCTCCAGAAACCTAATGATACAGAAGTTAGGAAATACTGGGAAGAGTTGTTGCAATCAATCAAGCTCGAACAAGTGGTTATCAACGCATCTCTAATGTAATTAGATTACAATACTTGTCGGTTAACGATAGTTGAGGTGCCAGAAACCCGGTTTCTTGGAGAAACCGGGTTTCTCATTTTCGCTTAACCGAGCAGTATTGAATCAGATTATTGTTTCATAGCTGATGCAGAGACATTGCATTTTTATTGCAACGTCTCTACAGGCATTAAATCAGTGAACAGTGAACAGAGAACAGGGAACTCTTAACAGGGAACTCTTAACAGGGAACTCTTAACAGTTATCTAGCATTGCCCATTGCCCATTGATAACTGATAACTGATAACTGATAACTGATAACTGATAACTGTTAAAGAATATCTTTACAGTGACTAAATATTATTTTTTATGAAGTAAAGTCAATTTTTGTGGAATGTAATTATTGCAACTCGTTTTTCTTGTATGCTAATCTACTTAGAGTGTCAAGATTGTATGATTTTGAACCATTAATCAAAATTTGACAAGCATTTACCAGAAACAAAATTCATCGGAGAAAATACGGGAATGATTCAAGACTTGCGTCGAGGTTTCTGGAAGCTGCTAAGCGTTTTGGTTGTATGTAATGCAATTATGACTACTGGGTTTGGGAATTCTGCTTCAGCACAGATTGTTCCTGACGATACCTTGGGCAATGAAAAATCACAAGTCACAAATAATCCTAACATTCGTGGATTACCCGCGCAGTTGATTGAGGGTGGAGCAACCAGAGGTGTAAATTTATTCCAAAGTTTTTCTCAATTTAACGTTGGGAATGGAGAGCGGGTTTACTTTGCAAATCCAGCAGGAATTGAAAATATCTTGAGTCGCGTGACGGGTAATGATCCCTCAAGGATATTCGGTTTATTGGGTGTAAATGGTAACGAAAATTTGTTTTTTATTAATCCTAATGGCATTATATTTGGGCAGAATGCAAGGTTAGATGTTGCGGGTTCGTTTGTGGGGACAACAGCAAATAGCTTGCTTTTTCCCAATGGGTTGCAGTTTAGTGCTACCAATCCCCAAAGCGCATCTTTGTTGACTATCAATATACCAATTGGCTTGCAATTTGGTTCGCAACCTGGACGTATTACAAGTCAAGCTGTTAGTCGAGATTCGCAAGGAAATTTTGTTGATGGGTTGGGAGTGACATCTGGCAATACCCTAGTACAACACGGCGGAAATAGAGTTACCATTAAGCAGCCAAAACCTTGCCCTTATAAGTCCACTTAAATGGTTTCGCCATAGTGCGATTAAAGTAGTTGATGAAATCTTCGATGCGGGTTTTGAG
>JAESFN010000231.1_pt1 | contig 73404 bp, 53 predicted proteins | sample 9269411 | NCBI WGS metagenome assembly JAESFN01 (sample SAMN14505399, study PRJNA617100) | algae metagenome | isolation source: Iphinoe sp. HA4291-MV1 and co-occurring heterotrophs from trail next to... | place: USA: Maunawili Falls, Hawaii | collected 2009-07-25
AGGGCAAGAAGATCATCCTGACGCTGATCATCATCAGCTTCATGCTGCCCTTCGAAGCGATCGCGCTGCCGCTCTACACCGTCACGCTGCAGTTGGGCTGGCTCGATCACGTGGCAGCGTTGATCGTCCCCAGCGTCGCCAACGGGCTGGCGGTGTTCCTGTTCTACCAGTTCTTCAGCCAGGTGCCGAAGGACTACCTCGAAGCGGCGCGGCTCGAGGGAGTCAGCTGGTTCAACATCCTCATCCGCATCTACGTGCCGCTGTCGATCCCCACCTGCATCAGCGCCGGGTTGCTGCTGTTCGTGTTCCAGTGGGAGGCCTTCCTGTGGCCGCTGCTGGCCATGCCGAGCCAGCAGTTCAAGGTGATCCAGGTCGGCATGGCGGCGTTCCAGCAGCAATACCAGACGATCTGGAACCAGCTCTTCGCGGTGTCGGTGATCACCGCGCTCATCCCCATCGCCTTGCTGCTGCCGCTGCAGCGCTACTATGTCCAGGGCCTCGCCGGCGCTGGCATCAAAGGCTAGTCGTTTTTGTTTTGTCGCGAGATCGAACCGGAAAAGTCTCGCAACTTTTCCTGATCACGCTCCAGGGAGACCCCATGTCCGGCCTCGCACTTTCAGGCGTCAAGAAGTCGTTCGGCGCCACCGACATCATCCACGGCGTCGACCTCAAGATCGAGGATGGCGAGTTCGTGGTGTTCGTCGGACCCTCGGGTTGCGGCAAATCCACCTTGCTGCGGCTGATCGCCGGTCTCGAGACCACCAGCGCCGGCCGCATCGATATCGGCACGCGCGAGGTGACCGAACTCGACCCGTCATTGCGCGGCGTCGCCATGGTGTTCCAGTCCTATGCGCTCTACCCGCATATGAGTGTGCGCGAGAATATCGGCTTCGGCCTCCGGATGAACGGCATGCCGAAGGCCGAGGTGGCCAGGAAAGTCGCCGACGCCGCCGCCATCCTGCACCTCGATGAATTGCTGGATCGGAAGCCCCGGCAGCTCTCGGGCGGCCAGCGACAGCGCGTCGCCATCGGCCGGGCGATCGTCCGCAACCCCGAAGTGTTCCTGTTCGACGAGCCGCTCTCCAACCTCGACGCCGAGCTCAGGGTGCAGATGCGGCTCGAGATCGCCAAGCTCCACAAGACGCTCGGCGCGACGATGATCTACGTCACGCACGACCAGGTCGAGGCGATGACGCTGGCCGACAAGATCGTGGTGCTGCGCGCCGGACGGGTCGAGCAGGTGGGCACGCCACTCGACCTCTACGACAACCCGGACAACCTGTTCGTCGCCGGCTTCATCGGCTCGCCGCGGATGAATTTTCTGCGCGCCGTGGCGGGTAAGAGTGGCAACGGTGAGCTGACCGTGACGCTGCCGGAGTTCGGCAGTGTTGTGGCGCCGCTGGCGGTGATGGCCGAACCGGCGGTGGGCACGGAACTGCTGCTGGGGATCCGGCCGGAGCATTTTGACGCCAAAGGCGAAGTGCAGTTGACGGCAGTGGTCGATGTGATCGAACACCTCGGCGGCGCGTCGTTTGCCTATGCGCGCTCCGAGGACGAGCACCCGCTGACCATCGAGCTGCGCGACAGCCGGCACACGGCGGCGGGCAGTGAACTCGCCACCGGGTTCGACCCGGCGCGGGCGTTCCTGTTCGACAAGGCGACAGGCCAGAGGATTCGATGACGATATTGAGCGAAGCTGAACTCAGGGCCATTCCGAAGGTCGAGTTGCACCTCCATCTCGATTGCTCGATGAGCTTTGCCTCGGTCAGCGCACTCGACCCCAGCGTGACGCCGGAGCGCTATCGCGCCGAGTTCCTCGCGCCGCGCAAATGCAGAAACCTCGTCGACTATTTCCGCTATCTGGCACCGCCATTGGCGTTGCTGCAAAGTCGGCGGGCGCTGACGGTGTCGACCATCGACCTGTTGCGGCAGCTCCATGAAGACGGCGTGGTCTATGCCGAGATCCGCTTTGCGCCGCAGCTGCATCGGCAGACCGGCTTAAGCACCGACGAGGTGGTGGAGACGGTGCTGGCAGCGCTCGCCGAAGGACGAAAGACCCATCCGGTCGAGGCGCGGCTGATCCTCTGTACGCTCCGCCCCGACGACGCGGCGCAGGGGCTCGACCTGGTGCGGATCGCCGAGAAATACCGTGCACAGGGCGTCGGCGGCGTCGACCTCGCCGGCGATGAGACCGGCTACGGGCTCGGCGAGCACATCCCGGTGTTCAGGAAAGCCGCCGAGCGCGGGCTTAACATCACCGCGCATGCCGGCGAGGCGGGCGGCGCCGACAAGGTGCGCGAAGTGGTGGAGCAGCTGGGTGTGAGGCGCGTCGGGCACGGGGTGCGCTCGATCGAGGACGATGCCGTGATCGCGCTGCTCCTGGAGCGCGACGTGCATCTCGAGGTCTGTCCGTCCTGCAACATCCAGATCGATGTGTTCGACCGCTACGAAGATCATCCGGTCGACAAGCTGGCGCGGCGCGGCGTGTCGGTGGGGATCAATACCGATGCCCGCGGGCCGACCGACCTGACGCTGACCGAGGAGTACGGTCGGCTGCAGCAGGTGTTCGGCTGGAACGCGGCGCGGTTCCGGGTGGCCAATCTCGCCGCGCTCGGACGGGCCTTCGCCGACGACGCGACCAAGGCGGCGATCCGGACGCGGCTCGTCGCCTAGGTCGGTCTCGGACCACCGTGGCTTACCCCTCATCCGGCGCTACGCGCCACCTTCTCCCCGACGGGGAGAAGAATTCCGGGGCATCGGCGATCACCTCTGTTCCTCTCCCCGTCGGGGAGAGGGTGGATCGGCCAAAGGCCGAGACGGGTGAGGGGTGACAAGGCGCGGACTATCCTACTCGGCGCTACTCGCTTTCGCCGACACAGGCAAAATCCCCAACGATCCATACTCGTATGGTAGCCCTCGACGCTGCGCTGCCCGCTGGGTAGAACTGGCGCAGCAATGAGGGAGCTGAACATGCCGGCGACGACCACCCAACCCTGGCGCAACCGTGCGTATCACCGGCGCTGGCTCTTGGAGCAGGCCGACGGGCTGTTCGGGTTCTTCCAGAATCGGGCCTTCAACCCGCAAGGTGGCTTCTTCGACCTCGATCCGACCGGCCGGCCGTTGAACACCGCCAACCCGGTGCGCGGCATCCATTCGACGGCGCGCATGGTGCACTGCTTCGTCATCGGCAGCCTGCTCGGGCGGCCGGGTTCGGACCAGATCGTCGACCACGGCATGAAGTTCCTGTGGGAGCGGCATCGCGACACCAAGGCCGGCGGCTATTTCTGGACGGTCGACAATGACGGGCCGCGCGATGGCCGGAAGCAGGGCTATGGCCATGCCTTCGTGCTGCTCGCCTCGTCGAGCGCCAAGCTGCTCGGGCATCCGCTCGCCGACAAAATGCTGGCCGACGTGACCGAAATCCTCGAGACGAAGTTCTGGGAAGAGCAGCACGGCGCCATTGCCGAGGAGTTCAACGCCGACTGGTCGGTGATTGCCCCCTATCACGGGCAGAACTCCAACATGCACCTGACCGAGGCGCTGATGGCAGCGTTCGAGGCGACGGGCGAGCAGAGCTATCTCGACAAGGCGGAGCGCATCGCCGACCTGATCATCCGGCGCAAGGCCGGCGAGAACGGTTTTCGGGTGGCCGAGCATTTCGACGGCAACTGGCAGGTCGACAAGGGTTATCTCGGCGACCAGATGTTCCGCCCGCCCGGCACCACTCCGGGCCACTGGCTGGAATGGGCGCGGCTGGTGCTGCAGCTCTGGGCGCTCGGCGGCAAAAAACACGCCTGGATGCCGGATGCGGCCGCAGCCCTGTTCAAGCAATCGGTGGTGCTCGGCTGGGACAAGTCGAAGGGCGGCTTCTTCTACAACCTCGACTGGAACGACAAGCCGGACATGCGCGACAAGCTGTGGTGGCCGGCTTCGGAAGGGGTTGGTGCCGCGGCATTCCTCTGCGAGCACCGCCCGAGCGCCTTCCATGAGGAGTGGTACCGCCACATCTGGGACGTGATCGCCAGCTCGTTCATCGACGAAACCAATGGCGGCTGGCACGAACAGCTGACCGAGGACCTGAAGCCGAGCTACACGCTGTTCGGCGGCAAGGGCGACATCTACCACGCGCTGCAGGCCTGCCTGATCCCGCTCTATCCGGCGACGGGGAGTTTGACCAAGGGGATTTTGGCGGAGATCGCGGGGTAGTTCAAAACCACCGCCGGTTGTTGCCGACCCCCACCCCTGTCCCCTCCCCCTAAGGGGGACGACAAGATGTCGCCCCGAGGGGAGGGAGATCAGAACACTACCGCCTCAGTATGTGTCTCCCTCCCCTTGTTTAGGGGGAGGGGACAACAGGGGTGGGGGTCAGCCCGAGCCGGATTCTCATTGACACATCTCTAACTAGTGAGTATTCACTCACTCACTATGAAGCACACACGCACCAACCTGTCCGATGCGGACACCCGCAGAGAAGCCATCGTCGAGGCCGCGCTGGTGGCGTTTGCCGATGCCGGGTTCCAGGCGACGCCGGTGACGGCGGTGGCGGCTGGGGCCGGGATCAGCCAGGCCTATGTGTTCAAGCTCTACCCGACCAAGGAGGAGCTGTTCGTTGCTGCGGTGGAGCGCTGCTTCACCCGGATCGAGGCAGTGCTGGAAACAAGTGCGCAGACGGTCAGCGGCGGCACGCCGGATGAAATCCTCTACGCCATGGGCGACGGCTATGCCGGGCTCATTGCCGACCGCAAGATGCTGATGATCCAGGTGCATGCGCAGAGCGCCTCGGACGTGCCGGCGATCCGCGAGGTGCTGCGCAGCGGGCTCAAGCGCATCGTCAGCTATGTGAAGCAGCGCTCGGGCGCCAGCGACGAGGCGGTGCAACGCTTCATCGCTTTCGGCCAGCTCTGCCACCTGATCACCACCGCCGATATCTACGAGTTCGGCGAAGACTGGGCCCGCCTGCTGGCCCGCAACATCCGGCACGCGCCGGCACTCTGACCCGGCCGGTTCACCGGTCCGCGCCGCGACGTCCACCAGAGACGCCCTGCCCTGCTCCAGCGAGCAGGAACAAGGCGTCATTTCTTGACCAGCAAGTGAGTGATTGCTCACTCTATCTCAAAAGGAGAAACCTGATGTCCACCGTAGTCGCAACCGCAGCCGAGACGGCAGCGCCGGAGCGCAGCCGCAACCGCTGGCTGGCCCTGACCTTCCTGGCATTGGCGCAGTTCCTCGTGGTGCTCGACGCCTCGATCGTCAACATCGCGCTGCCCAGCCTCGGAGCGGGGCTGGGGCTCGACCATAACCTCCTCACCTGGGTAATCACCGCTTATGTGCTGCCGTTCGGCGGTCTGCTGATGCTGGGCGGGCGGCTGGCCGACCGCTATGGGCACCGCAGGGTATTCCTCGCCGGGGTGTTCGGCTTCATCGCCGCGTCGCTCGCCGCCGGGTTCTCGATCAACGGGCCGATGCTGCTGGCAGCGCGCGCCGTGCAGGGCGCCTCGGCGGCGCTCTTGGCGCCGGCGGCGCTGGCGCTGCTGATGCAGCTGTTCCCGGCAAATGACGGGCGGGCCAAGGCGCTCGGCATCTGGGGTGCGGTGGCCGGGCTCGGCAGCGTTGCCGGGGTGCTGCTGGGTGGCGTGCTCACCGCCAGCATCGGCTGGTCGGCGATCTTTTTCATCAACGTGCCGGTCGGGCTGATCGTCCTTGGCGCCATCCCGGCGCTGCTCAGCCGCGACGTGGTGAGCAGCAAGGCGCGGCTCGATCTGCCCGGCGCCATCACCATCACGCTGGGCGTGGTGGCGCTGGTGGCGGCGTTCTCGATGGTGCTCGAGGTCGGCTTCCTGTCGCCGATGACGCTCGGGCTCGGCGCTGCCGGGGCGGCGCTGCTCGGGTTGTTCGCGCTGATCGAGCTCCGCTCCTCCGAGCCGCTGGTGTCGTTCTCGATCTTTGCCAACCGCGCTGTGACGCTGGGCAACCTCGCGGTGCTGCTGATCGGCGGGGCGGTGGTCGGGCTGTTCTTCGTCCTGTCGCTGCATATGCAGAACGTCCTCGGCTACGACGCCATGCTGACCGGCCTTACACAGGTACCGCTGGCGTTGGCGCTGATCGTTGCGGCCGGAGCTCTGCCGCCGGTGCTGGCCAAGGTCGGTTCGGCGCGGACGCTGGCGGTGTCGCTGGTTATCCTCGCGGCCGGCCTAGTCTGGCTGGCGCTGGCGCCGGTCGGTGCGGATTTCGTGCTGCATCTGCTTGGGCCGACCATCATCATCGGCGCGGCCTTGGGTGGGGCGTTCATCGCCGGCACCGAACTAGCCGTACAGGGCGTCAGCGAGGCTGATAGCGGGCTCGCCAGCGGGCTGGTCAACACCAGCCAGCAGATCGGCGGCGCGCTGGGCCTCGCCGTGCTGTTCACCCTGGCGACCACCCTGACCAACAGTCTCGGCGCCAGTGGTGCCGACGAGATCACCGCGCTCGCCAGCGGCTACTCGGCTGCCTATCTCGGCGCCGCCGGGTTGGCTGTGCTGGGCGCCCTGATCGCCGTACTCGCCGCCCGCAAGTGACACCAACAGCACCGGCGCGATGGTGCGCCGGCGCCCCCTTTCCCAAGCCAAGGAGTATTTGGAATGACCACCGATAGCTTCACCGCCCCACGCCAGGACAAGTCGCAGAAGATTGCACCGCGCTATGTCACCTGGTCGGCCATCATCGCACCCGTGCTGGTGCTGACCGGCTGGGCCTTCATCGCGGCGATACCGATTGCGCTGCTGACCTGGGGCACGTGGACCGACAAGCGGGTTCGCGCGCTCCGCTGGTGGAGCGGGTTAACCGCCCTGCTCTATGCCATCCCGTTCGTGCAGTACCTCACGCGCAGCGACGCCGAGGCCAGTATGTCCTCGATGCTGCACCCGGCGATGGGCATCGCCATCGCGCTTTCAGCCGCCGTCGTGGTGTTGAAGATTCTCAAGAGCCACCGCGGCTGAAATCATCGAATGAGCCGGCGGCACAACTATTCGCCGCCGGCACTTTAAGTTCACAAGACTAGTGCCGTTGGCTTCGCGGCGTGTTATTGTCTTTGTGCGGAGTGCACGCGACGGGGAACGCGTGAGCTTAGGGGCGTGATGGCGAGGAGAGGCCATGGCGTCGTATTGCGGTCTGCGGACCACCCGGAACCGGTTCACGGGCGCGCTTGTCGCGGCCATCATCGCTTCAGCGGCATTTCTGCCAGCGTTGGCCCTAGCGGCCGACGAGGCGATTTTCGCGCCCGGCGAACCTGTCATCACCGGCTTCTCGGGCGTCGTGCCGCCGGAGACGCCACCGGTCAGCGCCGATCCGCTCGACTACACCTTCATCGATCCGGCTGGCCGCTCGATGGTGATCCAGCAGCTGCAACCGGATGGACCGCCGACCGGGCAGTTGATCCCGGCTGAGCCGGTATTCTCGGCGACCGCTGTCGATGTCGGGCAGGTATTCGGGGTGGCGCTCGACGATGCGCCCGAGTTCAGTGGCGCCGCGGCGCCCAACATCTACCTCGCGGCCACCTCGGCTTCCGGGCTCAACATCGTGGTGCCGGATGCCGACGGCAATCCGGTGCGCAGCAAGCTCGGGGCGCCCGGGGCGGCTTTCATGGCCGGCCAGTGGGGCACGGCCGGCGGCGCGGAGGGCTATCCCGGCAGCATCTGGAAGGTCGATGGCAGCACCGGCGAGATCTCGCTGTTCAGCACCATCGCCGCCAATAGCGGCGCGGGGCTCGGCAACCTGGTGTACGACCCGGCCAGCGCGCAGTTCTTCGTTTCCGACCTCGATACCGGCCTGATCTACCGCCTCGCGGCGGACGGCATCATCCTCGACACCTTCGACCATGGTACGGTCGGACGACCGACGCACGAGCTCGAGCCGGTTGCCGACGACGGCAGCGCCATGGCCATCACCGATCCGACGTTCAACAGCGAGGATCCGGCGAGCTGGGGCTTCACCCAGCCGGAGCGCAAGGTGTTCGGCCTCGCGGTGGCCGGTGGGCGCCTGTTCTACGCCGTCGCGGCGCAGATCTGGTCGGTGCGCATCAATGCCGATGGCAGCTTCGGTACGGCGCGCTGGGAGCTCGACGTCGCCGACCTGCCCTCCAGCAACGAGATCGCCAGCATCGCCTTCGACCCACAGGGTCGGATGATCCTGGCGCAGCGCGGGCCACAGGCCGGCAGCTACGACTATTCGGTGTTCGCCGAAGCCCGGACCTCGTCGGTGGTGCGCTACGAGCGCGAGTTCCCCGATGATCCGACGACGCCGGGCACCTGGGTCGAGACCCCCGACAGCTACGCCATCGGCATGGCGACGGAGGGCACCAACGCCTCGGGCGGCGTGGCGCTCGGTCCGGATTTCGACGACGAAACCGGAACGCTGGGCGGCGCCTGCAGCGCTTATCTGTGGTCGACCGGCGACGCGTTGCGCGACAACCTGAACGTCGATGCGCCGCTCGATCCGCCGACCCAGGTGCATGGCCTGCAGGGCAATGCCCTGGCGCTGGTGCGGCCGCAGAACGACCCGCCAACGCTAGCCTTCTTCACCGACTATGACGGCAATACCGATGACGACCAGGCGGCGGCGCAAGGCCATGTCGGCGCTGTCGCCATCTGGCAGGTCTGCGAGAGCGCGCCCGCCACCTACGTGCCGCCGCCGGCCTTCCCGCCGCCGGGTTACGTGCCACCGAGCTACGAGCCGGACGAGGACGAACCGGATGTGCCCGATGAGCCCGAGTACAGCAACCTGACGCTGGAGAAATGGGCCAAGCCGTTCTTCTGCATCGACGGTGGCGCCGACTGGTGGTGCAACTTCACCATCCGGGTCGAGAACACCGGCAGCGAGCCCTATTGGGGCCCCGTGGTGGTCAACGACCACCTGCCGGCCAACAATCCGGGCGCCAGCATGAGCTTCTGGCCGCAGCCGCCATGGTCGTGCGGTCCGACCGGACCGACGGCGTATCAGTGCGTCACCGGCCCGGTGCTGCTCTACCCGGGTGACGGCGTGGTGCTGCACGAGGTGGTGAAGCTGCCCAAGGCGCTGGTGAACTATTGCCACCTCGCCAACGCCGCCGAACTCGACTGGTTCTGGGGTGGTGACGACGATCCGAGCGACGATTTCAACATCGGCGTGGCGGGCATCAAGGCCCCCGGCTGCTTCGCCGTGCCCGGCAGTGACCTGCTGCTCAACAAGATCGCGGCGCCAAGCTGTGCCGACGCCGGCGCGACCTGGAACTGCTCGTACCTGGTGACGGTGCAGAATGTCGGGCCAGGCAACTATTCGGGGCCGATCACCGTCACCGACACGCTCGGTCTCAACGCCCCGACGACGACGCTCGGCCCCTGGAACTGCGTCCAGGCTGGCCCGGTGCTGACCTGCAATATCCTCGCACCACCGGTCAACGTACCGCCCGGCTGGACCTCGGGGTTCCTCGTGACCTCGCATGTGCCAAAGGGCATCCTGCCGGCGCTCTGCGGCCTCGACAACAAGGCCAGTCTCGCCACGCCTCCCGGTGGGTCGCCGACCAACCTGCTGCCCGGTAACGACTTCGATGCGGTCACCGCGCCGATCCCCGATCCGGCCTGTGCCGGGCCGGCGAAGGATATCGACCTCAGGATGCAGAAGACGGCGCTCGGTTGCTCCCCTTACTTCTATGGAGTGAACGGCTACCTCTGCAAATGGCAGATGACGCTGAGCAACGTCGGCACCGACCCGTATCTCGGCCCGCTGTCATTCGTCGACAGCTCGGCAGGCGTGACGACCAACGAACTCACCTTCATGTACCCGTTCTGTACGGGGGCGGCGGTAACGACCTGCACGCCGCCGGTGGCGGTAGCGGTCAACCCGGGTGTGCCGATCGTCATCCCGTTCCGCACCTTCATTCCGGATGGGCCGGGTGTCTGCTCGGTGACCAACAACCTGTCGATCCTCGCGCCGAATCCGGGCTCGCCACAAAATCCTGGCGGCAACGACTCGGACACGGTCGGCCAGGCACTGCCAAACCCGGCCTGTTTTGCGCCGGGGGCGCCCAAGCTCAACATCCAGAAGACGGCGACGGGTTGCGCGTCGGATCCCTCGAGCGAGGACTGGCTGTGCGACTTCGACATCACGGTGTTCAACTATGGCGGCGGGCCGCAGCCGGGCCCGATCCAGGTGCGGGACTTCAACGACAAGCCGACGACCTTCTCGGGTGCGGCATGCGTTCCCGCCGGGATCGATCAGTGGCTCTGCACCCGTCCGGCGGCGCTGCCGTCGCTATCCAGCTGGACCTTCCAGGCGACGTCACACGTCAACCCGAACAGCGTGACGCTGGCCGATTGCAACGTCATCAACACCGTGCTGATCACTAACCCGGCCTCCGGAGGCGATCCCGGCTACCTCGCCCAGGCCACCCAGAAAGTACCGCAGCTGTTCATCAATCTCGGGCCGGGCCCGGTCGCGGTGTATTGCGATCCACCGAGCCTGAAGCTGACGAAGACGGCGGTGAAGACCGTCAAGGCGGGTGATGGCTACGACGCGACATTTGTCGTCAGAGCCACGTCGACCGGACCCGATCCCTATATCGGCACGGTGGAAGTCGAAGAATTGCTGCCGGATGGGACCAGCTTTGTCTCTTCCAGCAACTGGGCTTGCGTGCCCACCACCGGCAACGACATGCACTGTTCGTCGACGTTCAAGACCATCCCGGTGGGCAAGTACACCGAGATGACGATCACCATCCACATCCCCACGGATGTGGCGGTGGCGGGTCAGTGCAACATCGTCAACACGGTGAATGCATCGATCTCGGCCGCGGTGCTGCATAGCGACGAGGGGGTGCAGTACACCGCCTCGGCCGCAGCGCAGCTGCCGGCCAGCGTCTGCCGGCCCGGTGCGGAGCCCGAACCTGAACAGTGCCCGACCAAGCAGGTGATGCCGAATGGCGGCTGCTGTGAGGCGGGCACGCAATGGAACGGCAAGCAATGCGCCAAGCCGCGCCCGACGGCGCCCAAGTGCCCAGCCGACAGCCATCTGACCGATAGCGGCGCCTGCGTTTGCGACAAGGGCAGCCATGGCGATCCGGGCCAGTGCGAGCCCAACCAGTCGACGCCGAGTTGCGACTTCCGCGACAGTCGGCTGGTCAACGGCGAATGCGTCTGCAAGCCCGGTACACACGGCAACCCCGGCAAGTGTCGTCCGGACGTGGTGGAACAGCCGGTATGCCCCGATGACAGCCGCCTGCGTCGCGGTGAGTGCGTCTGCCTGCCGGATACCCATGGCAAGCCAGGCAACTGCCGGCCCGACGTGGTCGAACAGCCGACCTGCCCCGACGACAGCCGCATGCGTCGTGGCGAGTGCGTCTGTCTACCCGAGACGCACGGCAAGCCGGGCAATTGCCAGCCCGACGTCGTCGAACAGCCGACCTGCCCCGACGACAGCCGTATGCGTCGCGGTGAATGCGTCTGCCTGCCCGGCACGCTGGGCAAGCCGGGCAATTGCCGGCCCGAGGTGATCGAGCAGCCGAGCTGCCCCGATGACAGCCGGTTGCGTCGCGGTCAGTGCGTCTGCCTGCCCGGTACCAGTGGCGAGCCCGGCCAGTGCCGGCCGGACGTGGTCGAGGAACAGACCCCGACCTGCCCCGACGACAGCCGCCTGCGCCGCGGCCAATGCGTGTGCATCCCGCCGACGACCGGCAAGCCGGGGGCGTGCCAGGCGGGACCAACTTTGGAACTCCAACCGCTGCGGCCGCGATTGGAATTCCCGACGATCAACTGAGCTTTGAAGCTTGGCGTTCGTCGCGCTTTCGTGCGGGAAGAATACCCCCCACCCTGTCCCTCCCCCGCAAGGGGGGAGGTGACGCCCACACGGACGCCGATGTTTGGTCTCCCTCCCCCTTGCGGGGAGGGGACAGGGGTGGGGGTGCGTTTCCCGCGCCGGCCTCTGGCAGGCTGAAGCCCTACTGCAGATGCGGTTTGCGCAGGAAGCTGTTGCGGTCGGCCGATTTGATGCGGACCCAGGTATCGCGGCCATCGCGGACGACGCGCATCGGGAACTCGGCGCCGGCGGGGCCGCTGCTCCACACCTTGCGATAGAAGTCGGCGAGGCTTTCGACCTCGCTGTCGCGCACGTCGGAAATTACGTCGCCCTGGCGCAGGCCGGCTTTCTCGGCCGGGCCGCCATTGGCGACGCTCATCACCACCACTTCGCCGTCGCTCTCGGCCGAGAACACGCCGAGCCACGGGCGCGGCGGCCGGTTGACCTGGCCGCGGGTGAGCAGGTCGTCGAGGATGGGGCGCAGCAGGTCGATGGGGACCACCATGTTGATGTCGGCGGTCTCGCCGGCGCGCATCATCTGCAGGCGCAGCGAGCCGACACCGAGCAGCTTGCCGTCGGCGCCGATCAGCGCGGCGCCGCCCCATGAGGGATGGGCCGGCGCAGTGAAGATGGCTTCATCGAGCAGGTATTCCCAGTAGCCGGCAAACTCCTGCTTGGCGACGATGGTAGCGCGGATGGAGCGGCCGGTGCCGTCGGCGAAAATCACCGCATCCCCGAGCTGGGCGTCGGCCGAGCTGCCGAGCTCGAGCGCCGGCAGGTCAAGGGCCCCAAGCGCCTGTACCAAGCCGAAGCCGGTCTCCTGGTCATAGGCGAGGGCGTGGGCAGCGACGACCCGGCCGTCAGGCGTGGTTATCCACACCTCTTCGGCTTCGGTGATCAGATAGCCGATGGTGAGCACCAAGCCGTTCTCGCGGATCACCACGCCACTGCCTTCGCGCAGCGTGCCAAGGCCGGCCGCAGTGAAGGCGTCGTCGGGGATGGTGGATCGGACGGCCACGACTGACCGCAAGGTCGGATCGATATCCATGCTCTTGTCCTGGAGTTACGGAAACCGGCGGGCGCCGGGCCTCTGGCCGGTCGCGATGCCTGTGCACAAGGTAGGCAATGGGTGGGGGCCCCGCAAGGGCTGGAGAGCCGAACCGTGAGGTACGTATTGCAGCAGAGCGAAATCTGTTCAATGCTGCACGTGTTGTCATACAAGGTGGACACCAGAGCCACCGATAGAGCCGTGACTAGGAGAGACTGCCCAACGACGAGGAGGAGAAACTACGATGACTATCAAGAAGTTGAGCCGTCGTGACGTCCTGAGGGGGACCGTTGCTACCGGCGCCGGGCTTATCGCCGCGGGGAGCGGCCTTCCGGTTTTCGCGCAGGACGCCGCGCCCAAGCCTGACGCCCCCCTGCCGGTCGGCGGTTCGGGCAAGCTTACCGTCATCCACCGCACCGAGTATTTCGAAGCGGCCCAGACGGCCTTCCGCGACACCGTGCAAGCCTTCGCCGACGCCAAGAAGGTCGAACTCGACATCTCGACCACCAACCCGGAGTCGTTCGGCGACTTCATGGGCAAGATGACGGCGGCGGTGAAAGCCGGTAACCCGCCGGATTTCGCCTACACATCCAACGTCTCGATCTCGCAACTGCACCTGCTCGACCTGGTCGAGGATGTGACCGATGTGGTCGACGAGGCGATCAAGCTCTACGGCGACATCATGCCGGGCCTGAACGCCGCCAAAACCGCACAGATCGACGGCAAGTGGTGGGCCGTGCCGCTGATCGGCACGACCACCGGCTACTATGCGCGTGGCGACAAGCTCAAGGAAAAGGGCATCGACCCCGCCTCGCTGAAGACTATTGTCGATCGCCGCGAGGCCGCGCTCGCCATTTCCGGACCCGACTTCTACGGCTGGGGCTTCACTCCCAACCAGTCCGGTGACGGCTTCGGCTTCCTGATCGCGACGGTGCAGGCCTTTGGCGGCCACTTCACCGACGAGACCGGCCAGGTGGTAACGTTCGACTCGCCGGAAACGGTGGCTGCGTTCGAGTTCCTGCGCGAGACCTACGACCGCAACGGCAAGTATGCCGCGATGCTGCCGCCGGGTGTCGAGAGCTGGAACGATACCGGCAATAACGAGGCCTGGCTTGCCGGGCAGATCGGCTTCACCCAGAACGCTTTCTCGATCTATGCGCAGAGCAAGCGCGACAACAATCCGGTCTATCCGAACACCCTGCTGCTGCAGGCACCGACGGCGATCAACGGCGACAGTCGCGACGGCGGCAATGTCGGCGGCTGGATGACGGTGTTCAAGGGGGCGCCGAACGCGGCGCTCGCCAAGGAACTGGCGCTCAACCTGCTCGACCCGGCCAACTTCGGCAAGATCGCGGCACTTGGCAGCGTGCTGTTCACGCCGGCCTACCAGAACCTGTGGACGCCCGAACTGCTGGCTGCCGAGCCGAACCTCGCCACCATCAAGCAGGCGGTCGACGTCAAGGATCCGTTCCTCGGCCAGTCGTGGCCGGCGAACCCCAATGCCGGCGTCGACGCCATCCGCGCCCAGGGCGTGCTCGAGCAGTCGGTCGGCAACGTCATCTCGGGCCGCATGGCGCCCGCCGATGCCGTCAAGGATGCGCACCAGAAGATGCGCGACCTCTTCGAGGAAGGCGGAATCATGCAGCCCTGAGGCTGCCATGCTTCCTGGCTGAGGGCGGGCAAACCCCGCCCTCAGCCATCCCGTGCCGGCCAAGGCAGCCACGCCGTGCTGCCAGGCTGTGCCCAACTCCTGCGCCCAGCTTTCTCGGGCGCTTCAGCTGGAAGGAGCTTGACCATGGACAAGCGCATCACCCTCGACATGCCCGTTGGCGGCAGCACCACTGCCGCGCGTCCGCGGTTCAAGCTCAAGAACATCCTGGGCCGCGACTGGAGGATCGCCTACCTGTTCGTCCTGCCGATGGTCCTGTTGATGGCCGGGCTGATCTTCTGGCCCTTCATCAGCGCCATCCTGATGTCGATGACCACCTTCAACTTCAACACCGGCGAGACGGTGCAGGTGGGGCTGAGGAACTACCAGCGGCTCTACACCAATTCCGACTACCTGCTGAGCCTGTCGAACACCATCAACTTCACCTTCTGGTCGCTCAGCATCAAGTTCGTCACCGGCATGACCATCGCCATGATCCTCCATTCCAAGTTGCCGTGGCGCAACCTGATGTCGGCGATCATGCTGCTACCCTGGATCGTGCCCGAAATCGTCACGGCGCTGGCCTGGAAGTCGATCTACGACCCGCTGTTCGGCGGCCTAAACCCGATCCTGCAGGGCGCCGGCATCATCAACAAGCCGCTCGGCTGGCTGTCGGATTCGAACCTGGCGCTGGGCAGTGTCATTGCGGTGAACGTCTGGAAGGGCATTCCGTTCTTCACCCTCCTGCTGCTCGCCGGGCTCAAGGCGATCGATACCGAGCTCTATGAATCGGCCGAGGTCGACGGCGCCAACGCGGTGCAGCGCTTCCGCTACATCACCCTGCCCGGCATGCGTTACGTCATCCTGGTGGTGCTGCTGCTGAGCTTCATTTCCACCTTCAACCAGTTCGGGCTGATCTTCCTGATGACCGGCGGCGGGCCAAGCGGCGCGACGCGCCTCTACTCGATCCTCGCCTATGAGAAGGCGATCGGCTCCCTGCAATACGGCCCCGGCAGCGCCATCGCGCTTTCCGTGGCGCCGCTGATGGCGTTCCTGATCTACCTGCTCTCCAAATATATGCGGCACGACGAGCGCGCCGCCGGGGTGCAGAAGAAGGGGTTCGGCATCGGCAAGTTCTTCGGCCGGCTGTTCAGCGCCGTGCTCGATATCTTCTTCTGGCCGTTCGACATGCTGAACCGCGGCATCGAGATCCTGGGCCGGGCACTGCGCAAGCGGATGACCGGTTCGACGGAAAAGCCGGTGTTCAAGCCGCAGGGCCGCGAACGCATGGGGATCGGCATCCGCATCCTGATCCTGTTGCCGATCATGGCGTTCGTCTTGTTCCCGTTCTACTGGGTGCTGATCACCTCGTTCAAAACCACGACGCAGATCAGCCAGCGGCAATCGATCTTCTGGCCGAGCCCGCCGACGCTGAACCAATACCAGGAGCTGCTGTTCGGCTCGCCGTTCCTGCACTGGCTGGGCAACTCGATCCTGATCGCGGCGCTCAGTACCATCATCTCGGTGGCGATCGCGGCGCTCGCCGCCTATGCGCTGACCCGGCTGAAGTTCCTCGGAGCGGGGCTGCTGACCACGGCGATCCTCATCACCTACCTGTTGCCGGGGACGCTGATCTTCATCCCGCTGTACCAGACGCTGAGCGACCTGGGGCTGATCAACAGCTATGGCGCGCTGCTCACCACCTACCCGACCTTCCTCGTTCCCTTCGCCACCTGGGTGCTGATCGGCTATTTCCGCTCGATCCCGGTGGAGCTCGAAGAAGCGGCGATGATCGATGGGGCGAGCCGGCTCTATGCCTTCATCCGCATCACCCTGCCACTGGCGGCGCCGGCGCTGCTCTCGGTGGCGCTGTTCGCCTTCACCAACGCCTGGAACGAGTTCCTGTTCGCCTTCGTGTTCATCACCTCGGAATCGCTCCGGACCCTGCCGATTGGCCTCCAATCGATGGTGGTGGGCGACATCCTGCCCTGGGGCGAGCTGATGGCAGCCTCGCTGCTGACGGCTATCCCGGTGGCGGTGCTCTACATGTACGCCCAGCGCTTCCTCGTCGGTGGGCTGACGGTGGGGGCGGTGAAGGGGTAAGGCACCTACCGAAACTGCCCCTCACCCTGACCCTCTCCCCAGCGGGGAGAGGGGACGATAGGGGCACCGCCAGCGCCACGACGCTCCCTCTCCCCGCTGGGGAGAGGGTCGGCGGATGAGGCCAAAGGCCTCACCGCGGGGTGAGGGGCAGCTCAGAAAGAGAACTACGTGACCGCCACCCCCATCATCACCGCCCTCCGCGTCGTCCCCGTGGCCGGCGAGGACAGCATGCTGCTGAACCTCAGCGGCGCGCATGGCCCGCTGTTCACCCGCAACATCGTGATCCTCACCGACAGCGCCGGGCGCACCGGGCTGGGCGAAGTCCCCGGCGGCGAGGCGATCGCGCGGACGCTCGAAGACAGCCGGGAACTCGTCGTGGGGCGCGAGATCGGCGCCTATCGCTCGGTGCTGCGGCAGGTGGGCGAGGCCTTTGCCGGCCGCGATGCCGGTGGACGCGGCGCACAGACCTTCGATCTGCGCGTCACCATCCATGCGGTGGCGGCACTCGAATGTGCGCTGCTCGACCTGATGGGGCAGTTCCTCGGCGTACCGATGGCCGAGCTGCTCGGCGATGGCCAGGTGCGCGATCGGGTCGAGATGCTGGGCTACCTGTTCTATGTCGGCGACCGGACCGGAACGCCGCTCGGCTATCGCGCCGCGACGCAGGGCGACGACTGGGAGCGGCGGCGCGACGAGGTGGCGCTCACCCCGGCCGCTATCGTCCGGCTCGCTGAGGCAGCGGAAGCGCGCTACGGCTTTCGCGATTTCAAGCTGAAGGGCGGCGTGCTCGCAGGCGAGGTCGAGGCGGAGGCGATCGAGGCGCTGGCCGAACGTTTTCCGGATGCGCGGCTGACGGTCGATCCCAACGGAGCGTGGTCGCTCGAAGAGGCGGTGAAGGTGGCGAGCCGGCTGAAGCCGATCCTCGCCTATGCCGAGGACCCGTGCGGGGCCGAAGCCGGCTTCTCAGGCCGCGAGGTGCTGGCGGAGTTCCGGCTCAGGACCGGGATGAAGGTCGCGACCAACATGATCGCCACCGACTGGCGCCAGCTGGGGCACGCCATCACGCTCGGCAGCGTCGACATCCCGCTGGCCGACCCGCATTTCTGGACGCCGCGTGGCTCGATCGATGTGGCCAAGCTTTGCGACCGTTGGGGCCTCACCTGGGGCAGCCACTCGAACAACCATTTCGACATCTCACTGGCGATGTTCACCCAGGTCGGCGCCGCGGCGCCGGGGACGATCACCGCCCTCGATACGCACTGGATCTGGCAGGACGGGCAACGGCTGACGTCGGAGCCGCCGCTGATCCGCGACGGCCACGTGGCGGTGCCGGAGCGGCCGGGCCTAGGGGTGGAGCTCGATGAGGTGGCGCTGGAGGCCGCACATGCGCGCTATCGGTCGCTGCCGGCCGGCAGCCGCAACGATGCGGCGGCAATGCAGTATCTGATCAGCGGGTGGACGTTCGATCCGAAGCGGCCGGCTTTGGTGCGATAGCACGGGTCGGAGCGCGGGGCCTCACCCTCATCCGGCCTGTCGGCCACCTTCTCCCATCAAGGGAGAAGGCCACCCCGCCAGCACCTCAGTCGGGCACCTTCTCCCCTTGTGGGAGAAGGTGCCCGAAGGGCGGATGAGGGGTGGGCCACACGCTCCGAGCGTCGTGCTCAGTCAGCCCCCCTCACTCGAACCAGGTCGTCCCCGGATACTGGTGCTGCCGCGCCACCGCTTCGTTCAGCTCGAGCCCAATCCCAGGCCGATCGCTGAGCTTGATCCGACCGTTCTCGATGATCTCGCCACCATCGGTGATGGTCGACCAGTAGTCGCGGTGGAACCAGTGGAACTCGAGGACCAGGAAGTTCGGCACGGTGGCGCAGACATGGGCCGAGGCCATGGTGCCGATCGGCGAGCTGACATTGTGTGGCGCGAAGGGGATGGAATAGAGGTCGGCCATCTCGGCGATCTTCCGACATTCCGACAGCCCACCGCATTTCGGGATGTCGGGCATGATGATGTCGAGCGCCTGCTGCTCGAACACCTTTCTGAAGCCGTGGCGCAGATAGAGGTTTTCGCCGCCGCAGATCGGCACGCTGGTCGAGCGGGTGATCTCGGCCATGGCGTCGATGTTCTCGGGCGGGATCGGCTCTTCCAGCCACATCAGTTGCAGGTGTTCGAGGTCTTTGGCGAGGCGGATGGCGGAGTGCTTGTCGAGCCGGGTGTGAAGATCGCAGGCGACTTCGACTTCCTTGCCGGCGGCCTTCACCACCATTTCGGCCAGCTGCACCATGCGATCATGCTCCCACTTGTTGGGAGTCATGTTGAACCTGTCCTTCTCGTACCAGCCGGTCTCGGACCCTGTGTGGCCATAGGCGCGGATATCGAGATCGACCTTCAGCGCCGAGAAGCCGGCTGCCAGGACCTTGTCGACCTCGGCCTGCACCTCGTCCATGTTCATGCCGGGCGACACTTCGCAGTCGCAATAGACCCGGATGTCGTCGCGGAATTTGCCGCCCATCAGCTCGTAGATCGGCACTTTCAGGGCCTTGCCCTTCAAATCCCAGAGCGCGATTTCGATACCGGTGAGCGCGGTGATCAGCGCGCCGGCAAAGCCGCCCTCGAACACCAGGCTACGGCGGGTTTCCTCGAAGATCGCGTCGATGGCGAAGGGATCGCGGCCGATCAGCCGCTCCTCCAGCTCCTTGATGATGGCGATGGCCTGGTAGCCGCCATGCACGCATTCCCCGAGCCCGGTGATGCCGGCGTCGGTCTCGATGCGGACCCATAGATGCATGCAATGGCCGCTCGTCGCCGCCGTCTTCACCGAAGTGATCTTCACGTCGCCTCTCCCTCGCTCTCGTCACCTTGACGTGCTTTCGAACCGGAAAAGTCTGCAACTTTTCCTGAAAGCACTTTGCCCCCGATCCTCCCCGAGGGACGTACGTCAGGTTACAGCCCGAGGCAGCATTGGCAACCGCCCATCGGGCAGCGAGGAGTAGGCCGAAAGTCGTACGCTGCTGGATCTCGCTCTAGAGCATCTCCCCGTTCGTTGACGGCGAAGCACTGCGTCCCGGCACACACCGATGTCATTCCCGCGCAGGCGGGAACCTAGTGGGATGCCTCGGCACCCGCTGAGACCGAGAGATCCCACTGGGTCCCCGCCTCCGCGGGGATGACGCCGGTGGGCATGCCCAAAATGCACCCTAATCGTGAAACGCTCTACTGCCGGAAGCTGTGGTCGAGCGAGGCGGTGATCGGGCTCACCAGGTATTCGAGCAGCGTCTGCTCGTCACCCATCAGCATGATCTCGGCCGGCATGCCGGGGAGCATCCTGATGCCCTCGTCCAGCGCGTCGAGGCTGGCCCGGTCGACCTCAACCTTGGCCAGAAAATAGGCGGCGCCGGTGCGCTCGTCGGTGAGGCTGTCGGCCGAGATCGAACGCAACACGCCATGGATCTGCGGCAGGTTGCGCTGCCGGTAGGCGGTAAGCACGACGCGCGCCTGCATGCCTGGATGGACGGCATCGATGTCGAGCGGCCTGAGCCGCGCGTCGATCACCAGTTTCGAGCCCTCGGGCACGATCTCGAGGATCGGCTCACCGGGTTTGACCACACCCGAAACCGTGGTGACGCGCACATGCATGACCGTGCCGGCAATCGGTGCGGTGACCACGGTGCGAGCCAGCACATCCTCGCGCGAGGCCAGCTGGCTCGCGAGTTCGGCGAGTTCGCCGCGAACCTTGCTGAGGTCCTCGCTGACGCTTTCGGCGATGTCGTCGCGCAGTGCGAAGAGCTGCATCTGGGTTTCGCCGATCAGTTGGCGGTTCTGTGCGATGGCGGCGCGGTTGGCGGCACGCTGCGCCTCGACACCGGCCGCCTCGCGCTGCAGTTCGAGCAGGCGTGGCAGGCGCTCGAGGCCCTTGTCGAACAGCTTCTTCACGCTCCCGGCCTCCTGTTCGAGCAGGCCGATCTGCTCATCTTCGGCGGCGATCATTTCGGTGAGGCCGGCAATCTGCTCCTCCACCTGCTTGATGCGCTGATCGAGAATCTGCTCGCGGCCGTTCTGCGAAGCGCGGCGGCTCGAAAACAGCGCGCGCTGGTCGTCGATGGCCCGCGCATAGTCGGCCGCCGGGAAGGCGAGCAGCGCAGCCGGGATGGCGATGGCATCGCGCCCCTGCATTTCGGCCAGCAGACGCGCCTCGAGGGCCCGGAGGTCAATCGTGCGGTCGCGCAACTCCTGCCGGCGGGCCAGAGCCTGGGTGTCGTCGAGGGTGACCAGTGGATCGCCGGCGGCGACCACATCGCCTTCCTTGACGTGGATGGTGCGGACGATACCGCCTTCGAGGTGCTGGATGGTCTTGCGGTAGCCATCCGGGCTCACCACGCCCGGCGCGATGGCGGCGCTGGCGAGCCGAGCGCCATAAGCCCAGGTGCCGAAGCCGCCAACCAGCAACAGCGCCGCGATGTAACCGAGCCAGCGTGGCCCACGGGTGGCACGGGAGAGTTCGACCCGCGGGCGGAGGCGCCGGCGGCGCTCGCCGGAAATCAGCAGCAGGATGCCGAGAGCTCCCAAGGTTGCGGCCGCGATCAGCACGCCCTCGGGCGACAGGCCGGCATCGCGGGTGACGGCCGAGGCCCGGTCGACCAATGGCATGGCTTCGGCCTGCCACCAGTCCAATGTCATCTGCCACAGCTTGGTGGGGTTCTCGAACATGGCAGCGACCTCCTAGGACGATGCTCTGGGGAGTTTGCGCGCCGGCTGGGGAATGCGCCGCGGCTCCTCGCCCTCGACCGGAACGCCGGAGGGGCGCAGCACTTCGTCGCGGTCGGCGAAGCGGGTGACTGTGCCGTTGCGCAGGATGAGGATCTTGTCGACAGCCTGCAGGTCGACCGGCCGATGGGTGACAATCACTACGGTGCGGCGACGCCGCCTGAGCTCGGCCAGCGCCTTGGTGAGGGCGAGGTCGCCGTCGCTGTCGAGGTTGGAGTTGGGCTCGTCGAGCACCAGCACGGCCGGATCGCCGTAGACGGCGCGGGCAAGCCCGATGCGCTGGCGTTGCCCCTGCGACAGCCGGTTGCCGGTTGTCGCCATATCGGTCTCGTAGCCAGCGGGCAGGCCCAGCACCAGTTGGTGCACGCCGGCAAGCTGGGCTGCCTCGACCAGCTTCTCGCTGTCGATGGGACGGAAGCGGGCGATGTTCTGGCCCACCGTGCCGGGGAACAGCTCAACCTGCTGCGGCAGGTAGCCGAGATAGCGACCGAGATCGTCCGACTGCCAGGCGAACACATCGGCACCGTCGATGCGTACATGGCCATAGCTGGGGCGCGCTGCGCCGACCAGCAACCGGCAGAGCGTCGACTTGCCGGCGCCCGATGGGCCGACAATGGCGCAGCTGCTGCCCGGCTCGAGGTTGAAGCTGATATTGGAGAGGATCGGCTCGTGGCGCGCCTGCGAAGCAAAGCTCACCGCTTCGACGGACAGCCGGCCGAGCGGCCGCGGTAGCTGCACCGCCTCATGCTCGGTGGCGGAGCCCTTGAACAGCGCTTTGAGGTTACGGTGTGCCGCGGCAGCGGCGAGCAGCCGGCGCCAGGCGCTGATCGAGCGCTCGATTGGCGAGAGTGCCTTGGCCAGGACGATCGAGGCGGCGATCATCGCCCCGCCGGTAAGCTGCCCCTGGAGCACGTAGTAGGCGCCGGTAGCGAGGATCAGCACCTGCAGCGCCATGCGAATGGCGCGGGAAATGCTGACCACGGTCGCGGTATCTTCGGCGAGGTGCTGCTGGCGGTCAGCCGCGAGCTCTTCGCGCTCCTGCCAGCGTTCGATGATCGGTTGCGCCATGCCGAGCGGCGCCAGCGTCTCGCCGCCATCGATGTAGCGGAGCGCGGCATCGTGATTGGCGCGCAGCTCGGCAATCGAACGCTTCTGCGCCGGCCGGGTGGCGATGTCGTTGCCGACGGCGAGGCCGAACAGCACCAACGCACCGCCGATGGCGATGAGGCCGAGAGCCGGATGGAGTTGCCAGATGAAGACGATGAAGACCACCGCCCAGGGCGTATCGAGCAGGGCCAGCGGGCCATCGCCATCAAAGAAGGCGCGCAGGTCCGAGACATCGCGCGGGCCGGCCTCGAGACCGGCGCCGGCCAGCCGGGCTTCCATCGCCCGGCGGATCACCGGGCCGGTAAGCTCCAGGTTGAGCCAGGCGCCGGTGCGGGTGAGCATCAGCCGCCGGGCATGCTCGATGATGCCGTAGACAATGATGGCGGCGAGCGTGCCGAGGGTCAGCCAGATCAGCGTATCGAGCGAGTCGGTCGAAAGCACGCGATCATAGACCTGCAGCATGTAGAACACGGTGACGAGCAGCAGCAGGTTGACGAGGCAACTGAACAGGATCAGCGCCGGAAGCTCACCCCGCACGCGGTCGATGATGGTTTCGTAGAGGGTCTTGGGCATGACAACCGCCTTGGCAAGGAACGCGCCGCAAACGACGCCGGCCGGGGTTTGCCCCGGCCGGTCAGGCTTGGTTGCCGCTAGACGATCACGTTGCCGTCGTGGTCGCCGTCGATGCCGATGGTGAAGTCGGACACTGCCGTATCGCCATTGGTGTCGAAGTCCTCGATGGTCACCTGGAAATCGAGTTCGGCATCGGGCGCCGTTGTCGACTCGGCGATGGAGAACTTGCCGATGTCGAACTTGCCCGACGTGGCTTCAACCAGGGCCCGGTTGTGGAAGTCGTCCGTCGTCCACTCGACCGTATAGCCGTTCTTGAGGCCGGTGACCGTCACTGTCGCGGTGCCCAGGCCCGAAACGTCGATACCCATCACGGCTGGATCGGCGTCCGCATCGAACTCGATGGGGTTGGCCTGGCCAGGTACGAAGATGCGCACCAGCACGACATCAGGCGAGGCTCCGCTGGCCGGGTCGGACAACAGGTCACGTCCCTGATCGGCATCGCCGAGATAGGTCGTGATCTTCATGCCGACGGACGTCTTGGGGCCGGCCTGCGTCTGCGACACCGACAGGGATGCCGTGTGCACGTCCACGGTGCCACCCGTGTACTGTACGTTGTCGGCATCATCCGCTTCGGTCGAGCTCAGCCCGCCCGGCACGCCGGACAGGTAGTTGGCCACCGGATCGTCGACATAAACGAAGTAAGCGGCCTCCTTGGGGTCGAACATCTGGTTGTTGACGCCAATGGTCGCTCCCGTGCCACCCTGCGAGGTGTGGATCACATCGCTCTTATTGGTGTAGAGGCCGGCGGCGTTCCACACCGGATGCTTGCCGAACACGATGATCGCCGGATCGGTAGCAGACTCACCGACGACGCCGAACAGGTTGGCGCCCGATGGCAGGTTGTCGAAGTTGAAGTCGATGTTGACCAGGTCCGGGTCGTGCAGCACTTCGAACTTGTAGTTCCAGTCTGCCGGATCGGTGCTGCTGTCATCGAGCGTCAGCTGGAAGAAGCCAGTGTCCTCACCGGTATCGATCGTGCCGTTGCCGTTCTCGTCCTCATAGTAGACGATGGTCTTGTCGTCCTCCTGGACGCCGACCACCGTCGCGAAGCCAAGATCGAAGCTCGGTGTGAAGCTGGTGATCTTGACGCTGGCGCCGTCCGCACCAGGCACTGCTCCAAGCAGGTTGGAGACGATCTGACCGTCGGCCCAGTCGACAGTGTCGCCGTCGATCGGACCAAGACCCGGCCCGTCATCCTCGAAATTGAAGGTGGCACTGATGTCGAGGGTGGCGCTGTCATGGTCGCCGTCACCGTCATAAGCGGTCGCCACAAGGCTCACCAGGTTGGTCGAGGTGAATGTCGCGGGCGAGTTCGCTTCGTCCGGATCGCTCGGATCGTCATGCTTGACGGCCCTGCTCTGCGTCAGGGTGACCACGCCGGTCTCGCCGTCGGCGGACACGCGGAACACCTCGAGCCCGTCGATCTCGGTGACGCCGATCACGTCGAGCCCCTCGACGCCGAGCACCACCGCCTGGCCGCTCAGCGAGTCGACCAGCCCGGTGTCGTCGCCGGCATTGCTGATGGTCAGGGCGTACGTGATCGCATCGGTGTCAGGCGCGTCGTCCCCGTCGGTATCCTTGGGCCCATCCTTGCCAAAGTTGGTGTCAAACAGGTCCGAGAAGTCGGCGTTGACGCTGCCAAAGGTCGTCTCGTCCACTACGAGCGGCGGCACCGGGGTATCAACCGGCTCGATCGACGGCCCATCGTCCTCAAAGTTGAAAGCGAGGCCGATATTGGCGGTGGCGCTGTCGTGGTCGTCGTCACCGTCATAGGCGGTGGCGGTGAGGGTCACGAGGTTGGCAGCCGAGAAGGTCGAAGGTTCGCTGCTCTCCGAGGGATCGTCAGGGTTGTCGTGTACCACTGAGCGGAACTGGCTCAGCGCGACATTGCCGCCGGCGTCGACCGAGATGCGCAGCACCTCATCGCCGGTGCCTGCCGTCGTGCCGACCACATCGCCGGTGATGGCGTCGAGGTTGAGCAGCACGGCTTCGCCGGTCAGCGTGTCGGTGAGGCCGCTATCGGCGTCCGGACCGCTCACCCCCAGGGCGTAGGTTGTGGCATCGCCCGCGCCGTCCTTGCCGAAGTCGGGGTCGAACAACACGGAGAAATCGGCCGTGTCGGTGCTGGTCGGGATGTCGGTGTCATCGGTGACCAGTTCGGGAACCGCGACATCAGCCAGGTCCATCGACGGGCCGTCGTCCTCGAAGTTGAAGGCGAGACCGATATCGGCCGTTGCGCTATCGTGATCGTCGTCACCGTCATAGGCGGTGGCGGTCAGGGTCACGAGGTTGGCGGCCGAGAAGGTCGAAGGTTCACTGCTTTCCGAGGGGTCGTCCGGGTTGTCGTGTACCACGGACCGGAGCTGGGTCAGTGCGACATTGCCGCTGGCGTCGACCGAGATGCGTAGCACCTCATCGCCGGTGCCTGCCGTCGTACCGACGACATCGCCGGTGATGTCATCGAGGTTGAGCAGCACCGCTTCGCCAGTCAGCGTATCGGTGAGGCCGCTGTCGGCGTCCGGACCACTGACACCCAGGGCATAGGTCGTCGCATCGCCCGCGCCATCATTGCCGAAGTCAGGTTCAAACAACACGGAGAAGTCAGCCGTGTCGGTGCTGGTCGGGATGCCGGTGTCGTCGGTGGTGAGGCCCGGCACCGCTTCGTCCGACAGGTTCATATCCAGACCGTCGTCCTCGAAGTTGAAGGTGTCGCCGATACCGACGGTATGGTCGGCTGTGTCGCCATCATCATCGGTGGCCGTTGCCGTCAGCGTGATGAGGTCTGCCGAGGCGAGCTTGGAGGGCTCTCCCGGTCCGTCCTCCTCCTGATCCTCCGGATCGTCGTGGACGACAGCGCGGCTCTGGTCGAGCGTCACTTCGCCGGTGTTGAGGTCGACCGAGATGCGGAACACCTCGTCACCGTCGATTGCGGTGGTGCCGACCACGTCGTCGCCATCGATGTGCAGCAGCACCGCCTGGCCGCTCAGAGTATCGACGAGGCCGCTATCGTCGCCGTCGCCGCTGATACCGAGGGCGTAGGTGACGGCGTCGGCGTCGACGGTGCCGTCATTATTGGCATCCTTGCCGCCGTCGGTGTTGAAGTCGACATCGAACAGGTTGGCGTAGCTGGCCGAGTCATCGATCCCGAAGGTGCTGTCGTCGACTGTCAATGCCGGTGTGCCTTCTCCGTCGCCAACCGACGGGCCATCATCCTCGAAGACGATGCGGTCACCGACCGGCTCGTGGACGAAAGTGCCTTCGGTGATGGTGAAGCCGCCGATATCGAACTTGCCGGCCGTGCCCTCAATCTTGACGCGGTTATGCTCGCTGTCGGTGACGAACTCGATGAGGTAGCCGTCATCGACACCGGTCAGCGTCACCGTGGCGGTGCCGAGTCCGGAAACATCGAAGCCGCTCACCGCCGGATCGGCGTCGCTGTCGAACGTGGTGGTCACGCCGCCAATGGTGACGTTGACGGCGATGATGTTGGGCGAGGTGGCGCCGTCGATCGGACCCGTCAACAGGTCACGGGCGGTGTCCGCTGCACCAAGATAGGTGGTCAGCTTCATGCTGCCGGTGCCGTTGCCCTGAATCTGCGCAATGGTGAACTGCGCTGCCGTCACATCGAGCGTGCCGCCGGTGTAGAGCGCGTTGTCGGCGTCGTCGGCTTCGGTGCCGGTCAGCCCGTTGGGCTCCCAACCTGACAGGAAGTCGGCGTTCACATCGTTGACGTAGGCGAAGAACGCCGCGTCTCCCGGGTTGAACATCTGATTGTTCATGCCGATGGTGGCATTAGGTCCCGCCTGGGACATGAACATCATGTCGCTGGTATTGGTTGGGGTGCCGTCGGCCTGCAGGTGAATGTCAGCGCCGAAGATGACGATGGCCGGACCGTCGGGGGACGCGCCGAGCGTCGCAAACAGGTTGTTGCTCGACGGCAGATCGTCGAAATCGAAGTCGATGGTGCCGCTGGCCCCCACATCGAGCAGGCCGCTCAGATCGACCGGATCGTCATGGTCGCCGCTATCGGGGTTGGTGATCGCCTCGAACTGCACCGTCGAGATGGTGCCATCCGCCTCGAGGTAGCCGGCAAGCACGATGTCGCCGCTCGCGTCGACGCCGAGGAACATCGAAGCCCCCAGCCCGGATGCCTCGTCGGCGAACAGGTAGATCGCCTCGCCATCGACGGTGGTGAAGCCGGCGAGCACGCCGGTGGTCGGAACGGTGGTGCCGGCGTCATAGGCCAGCAACGGATCACCGTTGCTCATGACGAAGCCGGTGAGGGTCGACCCTTCGGTGAGTGAAATGAAGTCGTTCTGGGCCACGCCGTTGGCCTGGGCAAATGCACTGCTCAGGTTGAGCTGGCCGGCGCCGAACAGCCGCGTCGAGAAGGCGGCCGGCAGGTCGGTATAGACAATGTCGTTGTCGTCGTTGTCCTCATTAGCGCCGGCGACCCCGGTGTTCTGTAGCCCTTGTGACTCGTCGAGCACGACGAATTCGTCGTCTGTTAGAACGATTGCCATGATGACTGCTCCCTACAGTGCTTTTGTGACTGCTCCCCGCTAACGTGTTGACGCTTTGTATTTCACCTGCTGAGTGAAACAAATTATCGGCCGTGCTGTCGAAATCATCGACAACAAGCCGTATCTACCGTTGGCCTCTGATTATTGCAGAATACATCCGGCGCAGATCGGATGGTACGACTGGGAGCTATACTTCTTGCACCAAGGGCTCGTTCCGCATGCGAGCGGAGGTGCTCTCCCAGTATTCTTGGTTCGCGCCAGAATACGAGTTGTATGCTGAGAGATACGAAAACTTAACCCTGATTGCAATGGCGACCAGGGTCGCCAGGCGCCGCACCGACCGGTTGTGACCACCGAATGCCGGATGGAGGCGGGGCGAGCGCCGCACGCATACCAACTCGTACGGATGGCAAAATGTGATGGGGATGGCTCACGCCATCCCCATCCGCCTTGGTGCAGCAGTGATCGCTTTTGGCGATCTGGCGAACCGCCGCACCGGGAGGTTCGGTGAAACGCCTAAGAGATCGGCCCGTTGCCGATGCCGGGCGCGCCGGGGAGCGATTGCGGGTGGAGCTCGTAGCCCGGCTGCTTGTCGGCCGGCACGAACAGCCGCTCGCGCATCATGTTGTCGACGTCCCAGTTGAACATGAAGATCGGCACACCAGCCGGCACGTTGGCGAAGCGCTTGTTGATGATTTCGGCGCCGGGATACTGGGTGAGGCCAATGGCGTAGACGTTCTCGGTGTAGAGCTTCTGGTAGCGCTGCATCAGGGCGATGCGCTCGGCCGAGTCATCGGTGGCGGTGAAGGCGTTCACCACTTCGACCATCTCGCTCTCGAACGGCAACAGATCCATCGTGCCATCCGGACCGGCCTGGTGCTGCGCGGCGATGCGCGGGCCGGTCGGGGCCAGCGACGCGGTGTTCTGCACCACCGCCACCAGCTCGGAGCCGTTGCGGATCACCACCCAGTCGAACTGCCCCGAACTCTGGGCGGCGTTGAACTGCGTACCGGTCATGAAGTTGGCGACCACCCGGATGCCGACGCGTTCCATCTGCGCGATCACTGCTTCGGCAAGGTTCTTGTCGGTCTGGTAGTCGGCATTGGCGAGAATGGTGATCTCGAGGTTGCGCCCGCCCTCCTGATCGCTCGGGAAGTTGAGGATGCCGTCGCCATCGGTATCGCTGAGGCCCGCCTTGGTGAAATAGGCCCGCGCCGTCTCGGCCGAGTACGGATAGTAGACCGTCGAGGCCTTGTCGTAGAAAGTGGTGCCGGCATAGAGGCCGCCTGGATAGATGGCGGTGAACGGCCCCTTCACCAGGGCCTCGCCGATCGACTGCCGGTCGAGCGCGGTGGTGATGCCCTTGCGGAAATCGAAGTTGCGGTTGAGTTCGCGCACCGCTTGGCGGCGGCTGTCGGGCTCGCCCCAGCCATTGGCGCTCAGGTTGGGATAAAGCGTGTAGCCGATAGTGCGGGCGCCGAACTGCAGCCGTGACGGCGCGTTGGGGTCGGCGGCACGCTTCAGCGACTCGACATAGTTTTCCGGCTGCTCCATCGCCGAGTTGTCGGCGGTGCCGGCCACCGCCTGCACGTCGCGGTCGGCCCAGGTGCTCAGCCGATAGTGCACTTCGTCGAGATAGGGCAGTTGGTTGCCCGCCTCGTCGACCTTCCAGTAGTAGGGGTTGCGCAGCATGACGATGATGTCGTCGGCGCGATACTCCGCCGGCACCCAGGCGCCCATGACAGGGATATTGAGGTATTCCGGCTTGATGGCGTTCTTGTACTCATCGTAGGTCGCGCCGGCCTTGTACTTGGGGTGCAGCGGCTTGAAGATGTGCGCCGGGCCCGGGCAAAAATCGCCATAGGCCATCTGGTAGAGATACTGCTTAGGGAAGGCGTCCTTGAACGTCCACTCGATGGTGTAGTCGTCGATCGCCTTGAGCGTCGTCCCCTCGCCGAAGCTTTCCGGCGACGCGCCGTTGAGCGGCGTGACATTGGGGTCGACGACATTGTCCTCCCAGTAGAACAGCACGTCCTCGGAGGTGAAGGGCACGCCGTCCGACCACTTGGCGCCTTCGATCAGGTGCATGGTCAGGGTGTGGCCGTCGGCGCTCCACTCCCAGCTCTTCGCCAGGTTGGGCAGCGGCTCGAGTTCCTCGGCCTTCACCTGGAACAGCGGCCCGGTGCGGGTCAAGCATTCCATGGTGCCGATATCGGTGCCGCCCCAGCCCTGCGACTGGCCGGCCATATAGTTCCAGCCCTCGGGGCGGCCGCCGATGACGTGACGCATTACGTCGCCATAGACGCCGATGCCGTCAGGCATATTGGAGGCCTTGTAGACCAGCGGCTCCTTGGGCAACCGCTCGGCCACTGGCGGCAGCTTGCCGGTCGAGACGAACTTCTCGGTCACCCAGGCCGGCTCGTGGTACTCGGGCAACGCCCGATACTCGAACATATCCTTGACGCCGACGAAGTTCGGCGTGCCCTGGGCATCGAATTTCGGCGGATCAGGCGGGGTGGTCGGCTCCAGCACCTGCGCCGCGCTCAGCGACGTGGACGCACAGAGCAGCAGGGCGGCATAGCCCAACAGGCCAGCAGTCCTCGTAGTTTTCGGCATGACATTTCCTCCTCGGGGCGCGTCGCGGCGCCTCTTGCTTCGTCGGTCAGGCATTGAGCGGACAGGCTGCTAGAGCATGTCGTTGAGGCTCCAGTGGTTGTTCCAGCGGGCGTCGATCTCGTCGTCGACGTTCTGGTAGCGGATATCGGTCGAGAGCCTGATCCGCCGCGCCGGGTCCTGGTTGGTGGTCGAGGCGTGGATCATGAACGGGCTGTGCAGCATGATGTCGCCAGCCTCGTAGTCGGCGACGAGCCAGCGCGTATCGAAACGCTCGGCCATCTCGGGCAGGTCCTTGGAAACCCAGCCACCCTCGGTCATGTTCTTGTTGTAAGCGCTGATCCGCTCTTCCGGCGTCAGCTCCTGCCCCTCGATCTGGAACTTGGCTTCCATATCGCTGCCGATGGTGTGCGAACCCTCGAGATAGGTCAGGCCGCCCATTTCCACCGACGTGTCGCCGATCGGAATCCAGGCGGTGACGATGCGACTGGTGCCGCCGCGCAGATAGACCAGGTCGTAATGCGCCGGCGTCACCGTCTCGGTGCCGGCCTGGGTGAAGCGCATGATCTTGCGCTTGTGCAGGTAGGAGAGCCCGCCGAGGAAGGCGTCCATGAAGCGGGCAAGGCGCGGCTGGGCACAGAAGCCCTCATAGGCGGTCGAGCGCACCAGCGACATCAGCCGGCGATCGAGCCAGGCCTTGTCAGGGGCGCGCGAGGCGGAAATGCCGGCGGCAAAGTCGGTGCCCGGCTCGGTCAACCGGCCTTCGGCCAGCTGCTCGAACACCCAGCCGCGAAAATCGATGACCTCCTGCCGGTCGAGGAAGCCCTTGAGGAACAGATAGCCCTGCTCCTGGTACTGCCGACGCATCTCCGCGAGGCTGGTGCTGGCGCTGGTCGGCGTCAGATAGCCCAGCCGGTTGGGCGCTGAAGACAGTGTCAGGCCATTGGCGAAGAGCATCGGCATGGGCGAAGCGGGAGAACGCTCCGCAACCACGGAACTTGACATTTCGATCATCCATAGGAACGACTGGCAATGGTGTACGGCTACGGTGTAAGCGCGACGCACACCATAGACAAAAGCATCACATGGATATTTCGCTCATGGACGATCGATCAGTCGCGGCTTACCGTCCGCATATTCCGGGCACTTCGCCGCTGCTCGGCGTGCTCGAATATGGGGCGCACCGCATCTCGACGCAGATCGAGGATCGCCGGCTCGATGTCTTCGCGGTGGTGATGGTGGAGCGGGGGCAAGGCCGGTTGCAGACCGCCTCGAGCGGCAGCCATGTGGTGGTCGCACCGGCCATCTTCTGGCTCTGGCCGGGGATGGTTCACTCTTATGGCCCCGATGACGGTACCGACTGGGATGAGCAATGGGCGCTGTTCGAAGGGCGCATCGCCGACGATGTACTGCAGAGCGCGTTGATCGAGCCGCGCCAGCCGCTGCTGCAACTGCACGACCTCAGCGAAATGCAGCGGCTGTTCGCGCTGCTCAGGGTGGAGATGGGCGACGATACGCGCCTCGCCCGCGCCTCGGCCGGCGCCCGCATCCAGCGGATCGCGCTCAGCGCCGCACACCAGAGCCAGATCGAGCGCCGCGAGCGCACCGAGCACCCGATCGCTCCGGCCATCGAAGCGCTGCGCGAGCGGGCCTTCGACACGATTGACCTCCACCGCTTCGCCGACGAGTTCGGGATGTCGCCGGCAACGCTGAGGCGCAAGTTCATCGCCGCCATCGGTGCCCCGCCTAAAGCGTTCCAGTTGCGAATTCGGCTCGACCGGGCCAAGGAAATGCTGGCGATTACCGATACCGGCATCGAGGCGATCGCTCACCAGACCGGCTTTGAAGACGCGTTCTATTTCTCGCGCATCTTCGCGCAGCGCGAGGGCATGTCGCCCAGCAGTTTCCGCAACGCCAACCGGCGGCTGTAGCGGCGCAACTGTCGCCCCTGGTGTCGGGTGTGGGCGTTTTGTCAGCTTACGGGAGTTAGGCTCGGCGATCCCTAGCTGTCCGACGAGGGCGAGATGTCATCGACGCGGTTTCACAAACTGGCATGGATCATACTGGCTGCTCCCATAGCGGCAGCGGGGCAACCGGCGCTGGCGCAATCGGCGGATGGCCCTCTGGTCAAGCGCGAGTTCCTGTTCGAGGTACCGGGCTACAAGACCCAGAACCAGGGCGGGCAGACGATGAACATGTACTTCCACTACCGCTACAATAGCGGCATCGCGGAAGCCGATATTCCGAACTACGAGGACCTGCGCAGCCACGCGCTGAAGTTCATGGATGCGGTCGACCCGGCCAAGAACCCCTATTGGGAAACGCTCAACCAGCAGCTCTGCACCGAGCTCAAGGATGGCTTCCCGATCGAGGCCATCACCTGCCAGTTGCTGGTCTATCCGGACAACCGGCCGGGCCTGCCGTATGAACCAGGCTACCACGGCACGATCCACACCATCGGCGATATCGCGCCGCTGGCCATCCTGCCGCCGCCACCCCCGTAAGCCTGTCGACGCGAGCTGGTCGACCGAATGCCCTTGTGCAATGCGATCACAATGACCGCTGCTTTCCACATGGGATAAGTCCCTTCGCATTATAGTAAAAACGTGAATTGACGACGCCGCGGGCGGCGTGAATTCTGTTCGCGCCGAGTAGTCATCTGAGGGGTTGGCTCGTGGCTGAGAGTTCTATGCTCCGTTCTGCCGGGCTGGACCGGCGACAATTCATGGCGTCGCTGGCCGCCGCGGTGACGGCGCTGGCCTCATCTCCGACCTGGGCGCGGTCGGCGCCCGCGGCGGCTGACATCCAGAAAACCCATGACGCGCTGTTCGAGCTGTGGTTCCCGCAGAGCGAACTGGGGCTGCCGCCGGATGTCGAAAAGCCGATCGCCGAGATCGCCGCCGAAGTCAGCAAGGCGATGCTCACCGGCTTCGAGCAGTCGCCGGTGGCGCAACTGCTCGCCGGTTTCACCGAACCGCAGGCGCTGCCGTTCTATGCCGCACTCAAGGGCTCCACCAATCCGGCAGTACAGGCGTTCATCACGACATCAGGCGGTTTCGGCGCGATGGACCCGGCGCTCAGGACACCGCTCTACTCGTTCCTGTTTCAGGGCTCGGCCGGGCCGGTCTCCACGCAGGTCGCCTCGATCCTGCGCGAAGCCTACCTTTCGTCGATCTGGGACCTGCCGCTGGCCCAGCCCCTGTCGAACTTCCTCGCCCCGCCGGTATTCGTCAGCCGGCCCGATCTCTACGCGCTGCTCAACGCGCCGCCGATCGCCCCCAGCCGGCTTACCTATGATGCGACCAACAAGACCATCAGCCATGCCGACGGGCCGATCGACTACCTGGTGATCGGCAGCGGCCCGGGCGGCGCAACCGTCGCGAGCCAGTTGCAGGCGGCCGGCAAGCGGGTGGTGCTGATCGAGAAGGGGCCGTTCGTCGTCTGGGGCTCGATGACGACCCGCAGCTATCCGCGCCTCATGTACAAAGGCGACGAGTCCTTTACCGCCGACAACGCCGTGGTGATCCGCAGCGGCGAGACCCTGGGTGGTGGCTCGGCGGTCAATATCGACCTTGCCTTCTCGCCGCTCGAGTCCACTGTGCAGACGCGCATCAATGGCTGGATCGCCGAGGGGCTGATGGACGGCACCTGGTATTCGACCGAGCGGCTCGCCACTGCCTATGAGTGGGTGCGGCAGGCGATCGGTACCCGCACGCTGGCCGAAAGCGAGCTCAACACCGATAACAAGGCGCTGTGGGATGGGGCGGCCGCCTACGGCGCCGATCCATCGCTCTACCATCTCAACCGCTTCCCGGTCGGCGCTTCGCCGTCGCCGGTGAATGACAAGCTGGATGTGGCTCGGCAGCTGCTCTATCCGGCCATGGCCGACAGCGCCAACCCGCTCGGCATCATCCCCGATGCAACGGTCGACGCGATCATGTTCGACGCGAGCGGCACGCGCGCCACCGGGGTGACGCTGCACATGACGGCGCCGTGGACCGACTACGGCAACACGGTGGTTGATCCCTCCAAGCTCGGCATTCCGCCCGATGTGCCGGTGAGCATTGCGGCCGAGAACATCGTGCTCTCGGCCGGCACCATCGGCACGACGCGAGTGCTGCTGAACAGCGCCAAGGCCAACCCCGCGATCGCCAACGACAGGATCGGCCGCGGGCTGATCCTTCACCCCTCGGTGCCGCTGCTCGGACTGTTCGACAAGGTCATCGACCTGCTCGAGGGGCTCGACAGCGCCACTTACGTCTCCTCGTTCGGCGCCTCGCCCGGCTTCATCTACGAGACCATGGCCGGGCTGCCCGCCTATGGGGCGCTGCTGGTGCCGGGAAGCGGCAAGCAGGTCTATGAGGAGATGGCGCGGTTCAACAATTATGTCGGCTTCGGCTGCATGCTGGTCGACACGCCGTCGGAGGGCAACCGGGTGGTGCTCGACGAAACCGGCGATACGGTGCTCGAATATACGCTCAGCGACAGCGACAAGGCGCGCTTCCGCACCGGCGTCGCCATCGGCGTCAGGATGATGTTCCTTGCCGGCGCGAAGAAGGTGATCATCCCCTCGAACGAGAACGTGCTCGGGGTCGAGAATTTCGATCCAATGGTCGGCACCTATTTCACCGACATCAAGCAGGCCGACCTGATCGATGAAAACCTCAAGTTCATCCCCAACCGGAACATCCTGACTTCGGCGCACCTGCAGGCGACCAACAAGATGGGGCCGAGCGGCACGGGGGTGGTGTCGCTCAACCATCGACTATGGGCTGCCGACGGCAAGGAAGTGCCGAACGTCTACGTGATGGACAGCAGCATCTTCCCGACCTCGGTCGGCGCCAACCCGATGCAGTCGCTCTACACCATCGCCAAGATTTTCTCCGAACGACTGATCGAGGGCATCCCACAACCGAGCTGAGGACTGCGCGTGAGCATCGAGGCCACCTGTCCATCGCAACGGAAGCCAGCAACGCGCCGGCGCTCGCTCGCAACGCTGGTCGGCAGTCTCGCCATCGTCATGCTATCGGCGGTCAGCGCGCTGGCCGGCACCTGTCCGGCCGAACAGCAGACGGCGCTGGCGCCGATCGATCCGCAGCTCTGCATCTCGCTCGACGCCGATATCCGCAACCCCGGCGGCTTCCAGCTCGACGCTTACGAAAAGAAGCTCGACACCTTTCTCGGGCACTATTGCCACCGCGACCCCGCGCGCGGCTGGGCCCGCGACAAGAGCGTACGCGACACCGGGCCGTTCACCGCGACGCTGGTCGATGGCGACTGGGTCGGCAGTGAGCACGGCACCCACGCACCGGTGGTGATCTGGTACTCGCCGGAGATGCTGGCCTGGCTCGAGAAGTATCGCTCGGACGCTGCCGATCCTGCTGTCGTGCCGCCGCCGGTGCCGGCTGGTGCAGTGATGATCAAGGAAATGTATCCGGCGCCCGCCGCCGATTGTGCCGGCGTCGATCCGATGAAGCTGTTCCCCACCAGCGGCGCCGCGGTGATGATCCGGGCGCCCGAGGTGTCGTTCGATGGCTGGTTCTGGGGCTGGTACGGCTTCGGTGCGAAGAGCGGCTGGGCTCCGGACTGGCCGGCCCCGGCAGGCAACTCGATCCCCGATATGGGCTTTGCCCAGTACTGCATGAACTGCCATGCCTCGGCCAAGGACAACCTCACCTTCGCCACCACCGCCAATATCGAGGGGCATCCCGGCACGCCGACGGTGTTCCTCAGCCAGAATTTCTTCGTCGACGACCCCGCTACCCCGGCCCCGCCGACCCAGCACCAGGCGGCGGCGCAGGCCGATTTCGGCGCCCCGCGCCTGCTGGTGCCGTTCAGCACCCCGGATGCTGCGGTGGTCAAGGACCTGATGGTCTATGCTCAGGGCCTGCCGCCGGCGGTCAATGTGCAGCCGATGCCGTCGCAGACCTATGACAATAGCTGGGTGGCGGCGGGTGGGCCGACGGCAGCGGATACTTTCCTCACCTCGAGCCAATGCATCGGCTGCCATGACGCCGGCAGTACCGGGCTGCAGTTCGACATGACGCGGCCCAACCCGCACGGCAATACGCTGGCCAATCTCTCGCCCTATGCCACCTGGCGTTCGTCTCCCATGGGGCTCGCCGGGCGCGACCCGTTCTTCTTCGCGCAGCTGGCGAGCGAGACGCAGACCTTCCACCCTGACTCCGCCGATACGGTGCAGACCGTGTGCCTCGGATGCCACGGCATTGCGGGCGAGCGGCAATTCAACATCGACACCAAACTGGCGGGTGGGCAGTGCTCGACCTTCGAACGTTCGGCATTGGAGACGCTGCCCTGGGAGGGGGCAGGGCACATGGCCAAGTACGCCATGCTGGCCCGCGACGGTGTTTCGTGCACGGCGTGCCACCGCATGGCGCTGGGCGACCGGGTCACCGACAACCTCTTGGCCGCGCCGCAGAATGCCTGTGTGGCCGAGCGCCAGGCGCTGCTCAACCCCGACAATAGCGGCTTCGCCAAAACCTTCACCGGCAGCTTCCTCGTTGGGCCGCCGGACTCGCTGATCGGCCCGTTCGACAAGCCGCAGACCACGCCGATGAAGCAGGCGATGGGCATTGAACCCGAGGAGCATCCGACGATCGCCGCCTCGGAGGTTTGCGGCTCTTGCCATACGGTGCACCTGCCGGTGCTGCGGGATGGCAAGATCATCGCCCACATCTACGAACAGACGACTTATCCGGAATGGGCCTTCAGCGCCTTCCGCACCGGCTCGACGCCCGACGGGGCGCTGCCGCAGGGAGCCGGCGAAACGCCGCTCTCCTGCCAGGACTGCCATATGGCGACGAGCGACGCCAACGGCGTGCCCTACACCTCGAAGATCGCCAGCATCCAGGAATACTCGAACTTCCCGCAGGCCGACAACGCGGCGGCGCCGGAGAAGATCGACCTCAAGGCGCGGGAGAATTTCGCGCTCCACACCCTGGTCGGGCTCAACGTGTTCCTGGTCAAGCTGGCGCAACAGTTCCCCGATATTCTCGGCATTCCGGTCGCCGATCCGATGCTGGGCAGCAAGGGCACCGACCCGCTGTTGTGGACCGAGGGCGCCATGCTCGACCAGGCCAGGCAGCATACTGCCGACATCGCCGTCGGCAGCGTCGCCCTCACCGACACGGCTCTTACCGCGACGGTAAAGGTCACCAACAAAGTCGGGCACAAGTTCCCCTCCGGTGTCGGCTTCCGCCGCGCCTTCATCGAATTCTCGGTGCTCGATGCCGGCGGCACGGTGCTGTGGCGCTCGGGAGGGACGAACGCGGCCGGAGCACTGGTCGACGCCAATGCCACGCCACTCGACGGCGAGTATTGGTGGGATGCCAATTGCCAGGCCCGCATCACGCCGGAGCAGCGGCTGCACCAGCCGCATTTCGAGACCATCACCAGTGAGGCGCAGGCGCAGATCTACCAGGAGCTGGTCTCGACCCCCGGCGGCACGGCGCCGGTCTGCGGCGCCGGCTCAAGCCCATCGGGCCAGCTGACCACCAGCTTCCTGTCGATCTGCTCGACGGTAAAGGACAACCGGCTGCTGCCCGGCGGCTACCTGCCGCTGGAGCAGCGCGTCGAGATCGCCAATGCGCTGGGGGCCGGCGACGACCTGGCGCTCGAATCGGGATCCGTGGGTGTCGGCGACGACCCGGATTACGTGCAGGGCGGTTCGGACAGCGTCACCTACGCGGTGCCGCTCAGCGAGCTCACCGGCAAGCCCGCCAGCGTTGCCGCAACGCTCTACTATCAGGCGACGCCGCCGTTCTACCTGCAGGATCGGTTCTGCACCGCTTCGGGCAGCGATGCCGACCGGCTCTACCACATGGTCACCCGGCTCAACCTCGAGGACACAGCGGCCGAGGGCTGGAAGCTCGCCATCGCAGCCACCAGCCAGGCGCCGGTGCCTTGAGCGAAACCACCGGCCCGTCGCGGCGCAATTTCCTCAAGCTCAGCGCCGCGGCGATGGCGGGGGCAAGTGCCGCGCCGACGACGGCCAACGCCCAGGACGCTCCCAAAGCCAACCCGGCCGGCGCGCTCGACCACCTCGTAGTCATCATGTTCGAGAACCGCTCGTTCGATAACCTGCTCGGTCAACTCTATCCGCCCGGGCAGGTCCCCGATGGGCAGAGCTTTGACGGTGTGGCCAATGGCAGTTTCGCCAACCCGTCGCCGAGCGGCGATATCGCGGCGCATATCTATGCAGGCGCCACCGACGCCATCATGGCGAGCCCGACACCGGACCCGGGCGAGGAATATCCGCACGTCAACACCCAGCTGTTCGGTACGGTCGACCCGCCTGATAATGCCGGGCTCGAGTTCAGCGCCATGACCGCGCCGTTCAATGCGCCGCCGGCCGGCACCACTGCCGACATGAGCGGTTTCGTCACCGACTACATCAACAGCTTCGTCGCGAGTGAGGGCCGGCAGCCGGTGCCGAGCGAGTATGCCGTGGTGATGGGTGGCTTCAGCCCGGACATGCTGCCGGTATTCAGCACGCTGGCCCGCAGCTTCGCGGTCTACGACGCCTGGCATTGCGCGGTGCCGTCGCAGACCTTCTGCAACCGGGCCTTCTTTAACGCCTCGACCTCGTCGGGCTTCGTCACCAATAGCGGCGGTGACGCCGGCTACCTCAAGTGGATGGACCCAAAGCTCAACGCCGCGCCGACCATCTTCAACCGGCTCGAGGCGGCGGGCATTTCCTGGGCGGTGTATTTCGACGAGACGCAGATCGTGTCGCTGACCGGGCTGATCAACGGACCGGCGCTCAAGCCCTACTGGAAGAGCAATTTCCGCGGCATGCAGCAGTTCCACGCCGATGCCGCGGCCGGCACGCTGCCGGCTTACGCCTTCATCGAGCCGCGCATCATCTTCGATCACAACGACATGCACCCGCCGGTCGCAGCCTTCGACTTCGTCGGCGCGGATGGGGTGACCGTGCAGGTCGGCGGCAATTCCGACGTACGGGCCGGCGAGAAACTGCTGCACGAAGTCTACTCGGCGATCCGGCTTTCCGCCTCGCCGACCGGCTCGAATGCCGGCAACACCCTGCTGCTCGTCACCTTCGACGAGCATGGCGGCACCTATGATCACGTGCCGCCGCCGGCCGCTACGCCACCGGCCGGGCTCACTGACACCGAGATGGGTTTCGGCTTCGACCGGCTCGGAGTGCGGGTACCGGCCATCGCCATCTCTGCCTACACCCGCGCCGGCAGCATCATCCACGAGCCGATGCACCACGCGGCGGCCATCGCGACGCTCTCTAAGCGCCATGGCCTCGCCCCGCTCACCGCCCGTGACGACGGTGCGCGCGACCTCACGAACGCCATCAACCTCACTGAGCCCCGTCCAAGCTCCGACTGGCCGGAGACCACACCGCAATATGTGCCGCCCAACCCGGAAGCCGGCGGCCCGTTCTCGGCGGCGGCAGGCATGGCGCCGCTCAGCCCGCCCGGCGAAGCCCTGATGGGCATGCTGGTGAGGAATTTCGGCCTTCCCACCGACGAGGTGCCCACCACCTATGACGAGGCCTATGCGCTGCTGCAGCGCCTGGGCCCGGGACTGTTCGGACAGTGAGCGACGGTCAGTCGGCGCGGAGCACGGCGGCGCAGGCCTTGGGCAGATCGGCGAGCGTCAGCGGCGGAGCCGGCGGCTTGTCGCTCGGCTTGTAGGGCTCGTCGGTGAACCAATAGTCGAGCTCGGCGCCGCAGCCGTCACCGGCCGGCGCCGGCGCCTGGTTGACGCAGTGCTCTACCCCGGCCGGACAGCTGAGCCGCACGTGAAAATGGTCGTCGTGGCCATACCAGGGGCGGATCTTGTTGAGGAAGCTGCGGTCGCGCCAAGTGGTGGCGCAGAGCGATTTCTTGATCCCCGGGGCGACGAAAATGCGGGCCACCCCCGGCAGCTCGGCGGCGCGGTAGAGCAGCAGGCGCTGCGCTTCGCCGAAGCGCTGGGGATCGACTTCGCGGGTGCCCTTTTTCAGCATTGAGCGAGCGGAGAGGTTTTCGCGCTCGTCAGCGCTGAGCTGGTGATCGGGCATGCGCTCGAACCAGATATCGACGTCGAGGCCAATCTGGTGCGAGGCATGGCCGCTGGCCATCGGTCCACCACGCGCCTGGCCCATATCGCCGACAAGGATGCCCGGCCAGCTATCCTGCGCCGCCGATTTCGCCAGGGCGGCAATGTAGTTGACGAGCTCCGCACTCCCCCAGCGCCGATCGCGCGACAGCCGCATCGCCTGCCAGCCCGGCCCATCGGTCGGCAGTTGCACCGCACCAGCGATGCAGCCCTTGGCGTAGCTTCCGACCGGCACTTCGGGCCCGGTGGTGGGCGAATGCATGGCACCGAACAGATCGCGCGCCGGCTGAGCCAGGGCGGCGGAGACCAGCATCAACAGGGCGACAGCCGCCAAAGCAAACATGCGAAGCACAGCCATCATCCCCCCAATGCCGAAGCACCCACGACTCACGAATCTGACCGCAACATCGGGGCCGTGTCGTGGCGAGGGGGGTGGCCGAGCGTTCCACCGCGCTTTCCTCACGCGATGTCATCCCCACAAAGGCAGGGATGACACCGAATGTGAGAGGCAAGGCTGTGGATCAGTTCTCCGTCGCCCACGTCGGATGCGCGTCAGATGACCCGATAGGTTGCGAGAAAGGTGAACCATCTGCTGGTGGTGTCGGGGGCCGCCCAGGACACCTCGAAGGCATTGGTGGTCCCGTTCGAGTCAACGACGCCGGCGATGTTGCTGATGTTGCTACCGGTCGTTCCGGCGATGAAGGAGCCAGACGCCTGGCCCGGGCCGGCGAAATTCGATGGAACCGGCAGAGCAATCTGCATGATGCAGTTGCCGGCTATCGTCGCCTGAGCGGTAAATCGCCCCGAAACCTGGATGAGGTCACCAGCCAGGTAGACATAGTCGCAGAGTGACGCAGTGCTCGCGGCGACGTTCGTCGTATGAGTTAGACTTGGCGTATACTGGTAGTGATCGTCGATAATGATGGACGACGTGGTGCCTGAGGCCAGTGGAGTAGCGTTACCGCCGGCGCGGCTCGCGTTATTGAGATGGATGGCATTGCTGGCTTGCGTGTTATGGACAAACGAGCGGCGCGAGTCCGTCGCAACCAGAAGCGGCCGATTGATCTCTATCGTACTGCTGGTCGAGTTGAACTGAAACGCCGAGTAGCTTGCGGGACCGGTAAAGCCGGGATCATCGAAGGTAAAATCGTCGAACTTGACGCCGATGAGCTTGGTATTGGCCGCCACGATGACCGCGGTCTGCTCGCTCAGGCACAGTTGTACGTTCGACAGCGTCCCCGCCCGATACTCCCCGGTTTTGGTACCGGGATACGCTCCGGGTTCCAGGCGAATGAGGTTGGGGGGCGTGTAGTCGGTGATGCCGTCGGCGATGCCGATAACGTTGATGTTGGCGACCGTAAAGTTGGAGCCGCCCGTCAGGATCACCGCCGTGGTCGGTGTCATCACCGAAGCGGAGTTGGTCAGCATGCCGCCGATACCGAGATGCCCCTTGAAGATGCATCGACCGATGTCGAGTATGATATTGTCGAGTTTCAGGCCGCGAATCTTGTGCGCGTTCGGCCCGTCATTGAGCACCGCTCCGCTGTTCATCGAGTGGCAGCGAAGCCCTTCGATGATATTGCCGCGGAACCCAAGATTATCCTTCATCACACCGGATCCGGGCGTGTAGTCCGTCTCGTCCGGCCATTGGAATTCGATGCCCCAATCGCAGGTGGCAATATGGTTGAACCCACGCATCACCAGGGACCGCCCCTTGTGGTAGACGCCGCGGGAGAAGCCGGAGATACGGCACCGGCTGATGACGCAGTCGACATCGGCTACTGGCCTGGTAATCGCATCATAGACCTTGTCGTTGCGAAGGCCGTGCTTCCCACTCGCCCGGTTTTCGGCGCTGGACAATGCCGACATGAGAGTCATGTCGAACATCTTGAACTCTTGCGACTTGTTGTAGATCGCCGGGTTTGGGTCGTCCGCGAAGCAGATGAAGCTGGAGTCCCAATAGGATACGCCATTGAGCGAGAGCCCTAGCACGGCGTGTGGCACCTCCAGCATGGTGATCATGTAAATGCCGCGCGGCACCCGGAGAGCACGCGACCGTAGCGGGTAGTAGGCCATGAACTCGATCGCCGCGTTGATGGCGCTCGTGTCATCGGTTCCCCAATAGACAGTCGTCTCGCTGACCGTCATCGCGGCAGCGTGAGCGAGTTCGACGGTAGTGCTGCTGGTAAATGCAGCGATCGTGGAGATGAGCGTGTTGCCGCCAGCGGCGGCACCTGCGACGGTAACGACCTTGCCGACATCGCTCGCCACGAACGGGCCGGAGGGGAGGGTGAGAGTGGTCTGACCGCTGGTCATCGCGGCGCCGCCGTCTTCATCCTTGGAGGAGACGGCCCCGTCCCCCTTGACCCCGAAATCGCGAAGCTGCGGCTGGTCGCCCGGAAGCCGACGATGCCACGCACCGGCGGTGAGCGGTACGTTGATGCCGCCTGCCTTTCCCGGAACGACAATTTGCTGGGTTGGATCGAAACCTGCAGCGCGCGTGCTGTCGATCTCCTTCCAGTCGAAGCCCGTGGCACCGGGAAGCAATGCCAGCGAGATATCATCGGTATCCAAGGGGGCCACAGCGGCGGTGTCAGCCGCCCAGACAATCTCATTCGCCATGCAGAAGTCTCCTCTTTTGGTATGGATAGTCAGGGTCGAAACCGGGTGCCGAGCCACTCGAGCTGGAGCAGGTCGTGTGCCGCGCCGCCGCCCTCATGGTTGTTGAATTCGTATTCCACCATCTGTTTGGCGCCGGCATAGGCGTTGTAGGCGCCGTAGATGGTGGAGGGCGGGCAGACATCGTCCATCAACCCCACCGAGAACAGCGCGTCGGCCTCAGCCCGGCGGGCAAAGCACACGCCGTCGAAATAACGCAGGGTCTCAAACACGGTCGCGGCGTGGTGCCGGTGCTGGCTCAGGTAGCGCACGATTTCGAGATAGGGATCGCGCTGCGCCTTGCGCACGGCGCGCGGAAAATCGGCGAGGAACGGCACATTGGGCATGGCCGCCCGCACGCGCGGGTCAAGCCCGGCAACGGCGAGGGCGATGCCGCCGCCCTGGCTCCTGCCGGTGACCGCAATCCGTGTCGCATCAACGCTGTCGAGGCCCACCAGGGCGTCGATGGCGCGAACGCCATCGGTGAACAGGCGTCGGAAATAGTAATCGTCCCTCGAGAGAATACCCCTCGTCATCATGCCGAAGATCGCCGGGCCAGAGCCCACCGGATCAGCGGTGTCGCCTGTCGACGAGATGCTGGTGCCCTGCCCTCGCGTATCCATGCGGAAATGCGCGTAGCCGGCAGCGGCCCAATGCAATTGCTCGTGCGGCAGGCCGCGACCGCCGCCATATCCGATATACTGGACGACCAGCGGCAGGGGGCCGCTACGCTGTGCGGGCAGCACCAACCACCCCTTGACGGGATGGCCGCCGAACCCCGGAAAGGTCACGTCGAACGCCTCGACTGCGCGAAGGCCGGTGGAGACCGGCGCCACGCTCACTGCACCGTCGACGGCGCGTGCCTCGGCCAGCGTGGTCTCCCAGAAGCTGCCGAAGTCTTCGGGTGTCTCGACCTTGCTGCGATAGGCGTCGAGCTCAGGCTGGAGCAGATCTGGAAATGGCACGGCGAGGCTCTCCACGAAGCGATGGATGAAAACTGTGTGGCGGTCCGGAGCCAGAGCGCCCCGACACGGGCTCTCAATAAGGACCGCTGCCGCCCGCGCTGCGGTTCGGCGAAACCGTGCCGTCGATCGCCTTGCGAGCCCGGCTCGCAGCAGCCGATGACCCATTGGCGAGGAAGGGCACGTCGCCGCCGCTGATGATCATTTGATACCCAAACTCGCGCAGCAGCTGGATCAGCGGCTCATCGGAGCCGAGACCAATCAAGAGCTTTCCGTGGGCATGCGCGGCCCGGGCAATCTGCTCGAGGTCGCGGCGCAATAGATCGGGGGAACGGGGCGCATTGATATCGATGCCGCGGCGCAGCAGCAGATCGTCTGGGCCGATCATCAAGGCATCGACGCCGGGTATCGCGGCGATCTGTTCGGCAGCCTCGACCGACTTGGGAGATTCGATCTGGACCACCAGGAGCTGGTCATGGTTGGCCGTGTCGGCGTAGCTCCGGCCCTGGCGGTCGATCTGGCGACGGGCGCCATAGGAACGGCGTCCCAGCGGGGGAAATTTGGCTGCATCGACGGCAGCGCGGGCCTCCTCGACGCTATCGACGCAGGGGACGATGACGCCGTCACAGGCGGTATCGAGCGCTTTGCCGATCACCCCCGCCTCCAACCACGGCACACGAACCAGCGAGCCGGTCCCGGCAATTTCGCAGGCTCGTACCGCATCAACCTGGTCACGATAGTCGTAGAGGCCGTGCTGAGCGTCGATCCAGACGAAATCCCAGTCTTGGCCGATGCGCTCGAGGATACCCGCCATCGGGTACATCGAACACAGGCCGATCTGCACCTTGCCCGCATCGAGGCGAGCGCGAAGTCCACTCATGGTTTTTCCTCTATCGTTGTCGCATCGCTCGTGGTCGAGGCGATCTGTTCCCAGAAATGACAGGCGACCTGCATGTTGCCGGCCGGTCGCAGCACTGGCCGTTCGGTCGCGCAGCGCTCGCGGGCGAAGACGCAGCGCGTGCGAAAGCGGCAACCCGAAGGCGGATCGGCGGGGCTCGGTATCTCGCCCTTGAGGATCTGGCGCTTGCCGGCAGTTCCCGGCTCGATGGCTGGAATGGCTGAGATCAGCGCTTGTGTGTAGGGGTGGCGTGGCGCGGCGAACAGCTCTTCACTCGGGCCGATTTCGACGATGGAACCGAGATACATCACAGCAATACGGCGTGAGACGTGCCGCACCACGTTGAGATCGTGGGCGATGAACAGGTAGGCGACGCTGCTCCGCTTCTGCATCGTCATCAGCAACTGCAGGATCTGCGCCTGGATGCTCATGTCGAGCGCCGCAACTGGCTCGTCGAGGATCAGCAGACGCGGCTCGACTGCCAGCGCCCGGGCGATCCCGATGCGTTGGCGCTGGCCGCCAGAGAACTCGTGCGGATGCCGATCGCCGGCATCGTCCGGCAGGCCGACTTCAAACAGCAGTTCGCGGACCCGGCGAGCGCGGCTTTCGCGGCTTCCAATGTTATTGATCTCGAGCGGCTCGGCGACAATGTCGCCGATCTTCATCTTGGGATTGAGGCTGCCATAGGGGTCCTGGAACACCATCTGCGCCGTCCTGCGCAACTGCCGCAGGCTGCTGCGATCGCTTGCCGCGACCAGCCGGCCATCGACATGGATGGCGCCGCCGGAGTTTGGAGCGATCTGCATGATCGCGCGCCCGATGCTGCTTTTTCCCGAACCGGATTCACCGACGAGCCCCAGCGTTTCGCCGGCATCGATCCGTAGTGACACGCCATCTACTGCCCGGACCTTGCCGTACTGTACGTCGAGCGCGTCGAGTTCAAGCAAGGGCGGCATGGTTCACCTCGCCGCCGAAGTTGCCGGCAAAGTGACACGCGGCCAGATGATCGGGCGTCACGTCGCGCAGGCTCGGCCTCTCGATGTGGCAACGGTCTGTCGCATGGCTGCATCTGGGCGCGAAGGGGCACCCCGCAAGCTGACGGCCTAGCACTGGCGGCACACCGGGAATAGGCGTCAACTCTGCGCCGGCAGGGCCTTCCAGGTCGCGAAAGGTCTTGAGCAAGGCGCGCGTGTAGGGATGCTGCGGATTGCCGAAAAGCTCGGGCGTGGCGGCGCTTTCGACGATCTCTCCGGCATACATGACATGCACATGGTCCGCCGTTTCGGCGACGACGCCCAGATCGTGCGAGATCAGCAGCAGCGCCATGCCTAGATCTTCCCGCAGGCGGGACAGCAGTGCCATGATCTGGGCCTGAAGGGTCACGTCGAGCGCCGTGGTCGGTTCATCGGCAATCAGCAGGTCGGGCCTGCAGGTGAGCGCGATCGCAATCATGGCACGCTGCTGCATGCCACCCGAAAGCTGGTGCGGGTATTGTCGGAACCGGCGCGCCGGATCGGAAATCTCCACGAGACCCATCAGTTCGAGAGCACGCGCCTCCGCCGCCTTGGGACTGAGCCCAAGGTGACGACGCAACTGCTCGGTGATCTGCCTGCCGATCGTCAGCACTGGATTGAGTGCCGACATGGGGTTCTGAAAGATCATCGACAGCCGCCGGCCACGAATGGCGGTCATCTGCTTTTCGTCCAACGACAGCATGTCCTCGCCGTCGATCCGCAAAGCATCGGCCCAGACACGCGAGCCCGGGGGCGTCAGCCGCAGCAGCGCCAGAGCGGTGAGGCTTTTGCCCGAACCTGATTCACCGACAATCGCCACGCGACCGGCGCGAGGAATGCTGAACGACGTGCCCCGCACGGCCAGTCTTTCGCCGCCGGAATGGGCGAAGGCGATGCGCAGGTTTTTGACTTCGATCAGGGGCGTGCTCACTGCAACTGCCTCCTGCGGCGCGGGTCCAGCACGTCCTGCAGGCCATCGGCGATAAGCGTCAACGACAGGACCAGGATACCGATGGCCATGATGGGAAACACCGCGCCATAGACGCTGCGTGACAGGTAGAGCTGCGCATCACTGACCAGCATGCCCAGCGATGGATTGGGGGGCTGGCTGCCGAGCCCCAGGTAGCTGAGCCCCGCCTCCGCCACAACAGCGGCCGGCGCGCTGATGGCGAACTGCAGGATCAGCGGATTGACCGTGAAAGGCAGGATGTGCTTTCGCATGATGCGGGTGGGGGAAGCGCCCATCGAGCGGGCCACCTCGACATGCGCCATGCCCAGATTGGCCAGCGTCACGGCGCGCGCGACACGGCCGAACACCGGCAGCTCACTCAGGGCGATGGCCAGCACCACACCCACAGGACCCGGTCCGATCAACAGGATCATACCGATGGCGATAAAGATCGCCGGCCACGCCACCAGCAGGTCGAAGACACGCCCGACAACCGCATCGAGAATGCCCCCAGCGTAGCCGGCAATCACGCCGATGAGACTGCCGAACAGCGTGGCGAGCACCACCGCTGCAACGCCCGAAACCAGCGAGGGGCGCAAGCCATGCAACAGGCGGCTCATGGTATCGCGACCCAGATGGTCGGTGCCCAGCCAGTGGGCCCACGAGGGGCCTTGCAGGCGAGCCTTCATGTCCTGCTGGATTGGACTATAGGGCGCAATTAGTGACGCGAGGATCGCCAGCAGGATGATGACGCCGAGGATCGTACCGCCGATCAGCAGCCGCTTGTTGCGGCCTAGGATCAGCCATAGCCGCGAACCCCGACGCGCGGCACGGGTGGAAGCCAATGCGACGTCGCTCACTTGCGGCCACCCGTGCGAACACGCGGATCAATCAGGCCATAAGTGATATCGACGAGGAACGTGTTGATCAGGAACAGCGACGCAGTCAGCAACAAGGCGGCCTGCACCACGGGATAATCGAGGCCCTGTACGGCCTCGACGGTGAGGCGGCCGAGACCTGGATAGGAGAACACGGTTTCGGTGACCGTCGCGCCGGCCAGCAACGAACCGACCTGCATACCGGCAATGGTGACGGTGGGAATGAGCGCATTGCGCAAGGCGTGCGTCAGCACCACCGATCCCATCGGGATCCCTTTGGCGCGCGCGGTGACGATGTAGTCCTGCGACAGTACGTCGATCAGGGTTCCACGCATGAAGCGAGTCAGCACCATGGTGAAAGGGGTGGCTAGGGTGATGGCCGGAAGTGCCAGATGGCGCAACTGGTCGCCCAACGACTCGCCACTCATCGCCACGCCCGACGGTGGCAACCAGCGTAAATAGATGGCAAACAGGATTATCAGGATCGTGCCGAGGGCAAAGCTGGGCAGCGAGAGCCCTACCGAACAGACAGCGGAAATCGCCGTATCCACCCGACGCCCGCGGTTGAGCGCCGCAACAACGCCCAGCGCGGTGCCCAGCAGCAGGGCGATCGCCGAGGCCATGGCGGCTAGGCGGAATGTGTGGAACAGCGCGTCGCCCAGCATGCGAATGACGGGCTGGCTGGTGGAGAAGGACACGCCGAGATCAAGCCTCAGCGCATCCGTCGCCCAGATGGTGTAGCGTTCCACCAGCGATCGATCGAGGCCGAGCCTCTCGCGCTCGACGGCGACCTGCTCGGGCGTCGCATCGAGGCCCAGCCGCATTAGAGCCGGGTCTCCCGGGGTGTTCTGGATGACGGCAAACACCACGACCGACGCGATGGCCAGCAGGAGGATCAACTGGCCAATACGCGAGATAGTGTAGCGGAGCATAGCTCTCTCAGACCGATCAGTGTGCGCGCGCGACCTTGCCGAAGGCGATATTGCCGCCTCGATCGGATTGCTGCCCCTCGAACTGCCTGTCGAAGACGAAGATCTTGGTGTCCGTCAGCATGGTGATGATCCAGGCTTCGTCGACGAGCACCTGACCGATCTGGGCGAACAGCGCCTTGCGCTTGTCCGGATCGATCTCGGTCGCGGCCTGATTGAGCAGTTCCTCGTACGCCGGATTTTCGTAGCCGAAGCGGTGCTTCTTGGCGCGGAAGACGGCATTGGCCGAGAAGAAAATCGAAGGATCCAGCATCGAGCGACCAACCACCGACGGCACGACGTCGAGCTCGGGAACCTTGCCTGCCGCCAAGTCACGCCAGCGCGCCACGTCGACACGCTCGATGTCCAGCCTTACGCCGATGGTCGACAGATCCGCCTGCCAGATTTCGCCATAGGTGCCGTAGTTAGGATTCGAACTTGGCGCCGGATAGGAAATCCTGAGGTCGGCAATGCCTGCCTCATCGAGCAGTTGCCTGGCCTTTGCGAGATCGAACGGGTGCGCATTCACCAGACTCTCGGAATAGGCGATGCTGCTTGGCGCATAGAAGGGCGAGGCCGTCGGCTTTTCGATACCGAAATGTGCCGCCTCGGCGAAGGCGGCCCGGTTCATCGAGTATGACAGGGCGCGGCGCACCAGCGGGTTATCGAAGGGCGCCTTGATGGCGTTGATCATCAGTACGTGGGCGCCCGAAGGGACCTGCAGCACTTCATAGGCGGCGTCACTCTGCAGCGACTCTATCTCCGCCTGATTTGACACCAGAATGCCGTTCACCACCCCCGCTGACAGGTTGGGAGACAGATTCGAGCCCTGCGCAAAAACGCTGAAGTGGATGCCGTCGGCCGGGGCCTTGTCACCGAAATAGCTGTCGTTGCGCACGAAGGAGGCATACTGGCCCGGTACGTGCTCGCCGAAGCGATAGGGGCCGGTGCCGATCGGCCCCTTGTTCAGGAAGGCAGTATCTTCGGCGTCTTCGAAGCGGATGGCGTAAAAGTAGTTGAGCAGTGCGGCAGCATAGGGCACCGGCGCGCTGAACTCGATGCGCACGGTCAGATCGTCCGGTGCCGTCACGGCCACGACGGGGGCGAACAGCGCCTTGACCTTCCCTACGCCCGCATCCTTTTCAAAGGCCGGGTCCGACAGGTAGCTGTACATGGTGACGAAGTCCTCGCCGGTCAGCGGCTTGTCGTCGTGCCACTTGACCCCTTCGCGCAGCTTGAGGGTAAGCGCCTTGCCGTCGGCGTCGAATTCCCAGGTTTCAGCGAGATCGCCGACGAGGTTGCCGTCGAAATCGTTATAGACGAGGCGCGAGAACATCTGGTTGGCCGTGGACGACTGGGTGATTGCCTGCGTCCATGGGTTGAAGGTGGCGAATGAGCCCGCCTCGCCGTACTGAAAGGTATTGCCGTCCTGCGCCCAGGCCATCCGAGGACTGCCAAGCGCGATTGCGCCCACGCCTGCGCTGGACAGCATCAGCATGTGCCGGCGATTGATCGTCATACCCATCTTACGTCGCTCCCCTTTTCCCCGGGTCAGTCGCATCCGCCCCACCCTCTTCCCCAACTATCTTTGGCAACCGGTTGCATGTCAAGAGGGTCTGTCGTGGCAATTTTTGTCGCCAGCAATATGCGGCCAGGCGCGCCATTGATCTAATAGATCAGCCTGATAGGCCGCCAAGCGACCGGGGTGCCATCCGCTTTGCTGCCGTGCACCCGGTTCTACGAAAAGGATCACTTCGCGGACGAGGTACGAACGACTCCAGTGCTTTTGCGGATGACGAGGTGCGTGCTGAGAACGTGTCGAGCATCGCCGATTGCATGCGTTCTCAGGCTGTCCACGAGCAGCGTTACCGCCACCTCGCCGGCCAGTTCGCTCCGGTTGGAAACGGTCGTCAGGGGGGGCGTGGTGGTGGAGCCAAGGACGTCATCGCAACCCACGACACTGAAGCGATCAGGCACCGGCACACCTATGTCGGCGAAGCCGGCCAGTATTCCCTGGGCAAGCAGATCGTCGAAGGCGATGCAGGCCGTCGCGCCGGAACTCAGCAGTTTGGAGACGGACTTCTTGCCGATCTCGAAGCTCGACTTGGCGGCCGAAATTGAGACGATACTGATACCGGCCCGGTCCGCGGCACGCCGGAGGCGCGAGCGGCGCTGCCCGTTCGACCAGGATGCCGTAGGGCCGCTGACATAGGCAACCTCTCGATGGCCAAGCGAGACTAGGTGATCGACCGCCGCCTCGATACCCTCGCCGCTGTCGATCAACACTCGGGGTATCGCATCCAGGTCCCGGTTCACCACGACGATCGGGACCCGCCTGGCAAACTGGGCGATCGCGGTGTCCGGCAGGCGCGGCGAGACCAGCACGATACCCTCGACCTGGTTGGCAAAGCGATCGAGCAGTTGCTGCTCACGGTCCGAGTTTTCGTCGGTATCACCGAGGAAAACGCAGAAGTCGTTTTCCTCCGCTTTGCGCTGGGCGGCGCGAATGAGCGGCGGAAAGAACGGGTTCGCCACATCCGGCACGATGAGAGCTATGTTGCGGGAGCGGCCCGTGCTGAGCGCCTGCGCGACCGGATTTGGCGTATAGCCAAGGCGCAGCGCAACATCGAGCACGCGCCTGACGGTTTCGGCGGTGAGCCGCCCTGGTTGCGAAAAGGCCCGAGAAACGGTCGATCGCGCCACCCCCGCAGCGACCGCGACCTCGCTGATGGTCGGCTGCCTGCTCTTTTTGTCGCTCATCGCCCCAACTCTCCAAGAGCACCAGCCCGCCAGTAGCCACAATGTGTCGACGGATTGCTGCGGTTGCAAGCTCGGCACAACGGGATTGGCCACATCTTGACAACCGGTTGCACGCTCGAATAGCCATGCCTTCGGAGCGCGTCAGCCTGCGCTCACAAACGCCGTAAGGGATAGTGCCGAATGACGGACGCAGGTTTCAGCATCAGCAGCCATGCGAGTCGAGCCGAGATGGACAAGGCTGCCGCTAGGATGATCGCTGAGTACATCCGCGATACGATCGCTCTCCGGGGCGAGGCACGGGTCGTCTTTGCCGCAGCGCCAAGCCAGGCCGGGGCGCTGAAGGAGCTATGCAACTTCGACAGCATCGATTGGCGGCGCGTGGCGGCCTTCCACATGGACGAGTATGTCGGGCTTAGCCCTGATCATCCGTCGGGCTTCGGCAACTGGCTGCGCCATCACCTGTTCGACCGTAAGCCGTTTGGTGCGGTGCACCTGATCGGATCGCAAGGCGAACCCGACACCAATGCGTCGTCCTACGCGCAACGGCTGGCGGAGGCGCCGATCGATCTCGTCTGTCTGGGTATCGGGGTCAATGGCCACATTGCCTTCAACGACCCTCCCGTCGCCGACTTTGCCGACCCGCTGCTGGTTAGGCGCGTGCAGCTGGATGATATCTGCCGGCAACAGCAGGTGGACGACGGCTGCTTCCAGGCCTTCGAGGATGTCCCCGCTGAAGCCTTGACGTTGACAGTGCCGGCATTGTTGTCCGGACGGCGCATGATAGCGGTCGTGCCAGGCGCCGCGAAACGGCCAGCTGTGGAGAGGACAATCCACGGCCCCATCTCGACCGATTGTCCGGCGAGTATCCTGCGCACCCACACCAGTTGCACGCTGTTTCTCGAACCGGAGTCCTGGCCGAATGCATGACGAGGCGGCGCTCAGCGGGCTGGATACCGTGACCGGCAAAGCGGTGCGGGTGTCCTATCGCGATGGCGCGATGAGCGCGATCGAGCCGCTCTTACCGGACGCAGTGCCGCCGGAGCTCTACCTTTCGCCGGGCCTCATCGATCTTCAGGTTAACGGCTACGCGGGTCACGACCTGAACTCCGGGGCGGTGACTGTCGACAGTGTGGTCGCGCTGGTGCATGCGTTGCGTGCGGTGGGCACGCTGGTCTTCACCCCTACCCTGGTGACGGCATCCCCGGGTTCTCTGCTCGACACGCTGTCGGCGATCGCTGAGGCGCGCCGACGGGATGCCGACCTCGCTCATGCCATGCCGCGGATTCACATCGAGGGCCCGTGGATCGCTAGCGAGGACGGGCCGCGTGGCGCGCATCCGCCCGAACATGTGCGGCCGCCCGACAGCGCCGAGTTCGAGCGTTGGCAGCAGGCCAGTGGCGGAATCATCGGCATGGTGACCCTCTCTCCACATTACCAGCAGGCGCCGGCCGTGACTGCCGCGCTGGTTGCGCGGGGGATTACGGTTGCCATCGGCCACACCGCAGCGAACGACGCCCAGATCGATGCCGTAGTCAGCGCCGGGGCCAGCCTGTCCACTCATCTGGGCAACGGCATTGCCAGCACACTACAACGTCACCCCAATCCGATCTGGACGCAGTTGGGTGATGACAGGTTGCATGCGAGCTTGATTGCTGATGGCTTTCATCTTGCGCCGGCGGTGTTCCGCTCGATGCTGCGTGCCAAGGGCCTCGGCCGCACCGTGCTGGTTTCGGATTCCGCCCAACCCGCAGGCCTGCCGCCCGGTCGATATGACGGCGTGGGCGGCACGGTGGAACTGACCGGCAAAGGTCGGCTGGGTATTGTGGGGACCGAGTATCTGGCGGGCTCTGGCATGAACCTGGCCCAGTGTGTGGCACGCGCGATCAGCATGGGTGGCATCGGCCTCGGCGAGGCGCTGTTGCTGGCGACGCGAAACCCCGGACGTTTCCTTGGCGGGTACGGGCGACTGGAAGTCGGTGCACCGGCCGACCTCATCAGCTTTCGCTGGGCTGAAGGCGCAACGACGCTCGAGATCGTCGATATCGTCGCAAACGGGAAGGCCATTCGATGAGTGCCATGGGCACCGACTTTACCCGCGAGGCCTGTGCGACCTACGCCCGGATAAACCTCGAGGCGCTCGAGTGGATGATCGCGCGTCCGAGCAGCCACCATCCGTTCCTCGACCTCAAGGTCAACAGCATTACGATGCGGGACTATGACAGGTCAGACGGGCTGCGTTCTCCCGATTACGTCTACGGGTGGATCCAGGGCCGCGGCCTCGAGGCCCTGATCACCCATGGAATATGGTTGGAGACACGGAACGGCGACCTGTCCAGGCGGCTGCTGGCCCGCGCTCGGTTGCTCTACGACGCCCTCGCCGAACTGGTGGATCGTGATGGGAGCGCCTGTTTCCTCTACGATCAATCGATGCTTCCGATCTGGCCCGATGACAAGGGCGGCCTGCACCCGCAAGTCTTGCGCAGCGGCTATCGAACCCCTTCGGACGCTTTCGTGGCCAAGGGGCTGATCGCAGCGGCAAGCCACTTCGATCCGGATCGCCTCACCGATTGGCTTGCCTACCTCGACGATATCGTCGCCGCTGTCGAGCAACGACGCTTTGTCATTGCGGAAAAGCAGCGGGTCGATGCGGCGGCGATAGCGCGTCAGACCGCCAACTACAGCCAGCATATGCTGCTGCTCAGTGCGGCTGTGTTGCTGAACCGACTGGGGTTGACTGAGGCGGCAAAGTACGGCGAACGCCTCATCACTCACGTACTTGATCATCATCTGCATGCGGAGCGCGTCTTGCTCAGCGATGAGGTTGGCGGCGACTTCTGCAACCCGGGCCATGCCATCGAGTTCGCAGGATTTGCGCTTGCCTACTGCCATGCCACTGGCTTCACCGCGCCGATGCCGACCCTGATCAACCTCGTCGGAGCCTGTGCGGCGCAGGGTTTCCATGGGCCCGGCTTCATGATCGGCGCCTCCATCGCCACCGGCGAGATCGCTAGCGCCCACTATCCGTGGTGGACCCTGCCCGAAGCCATACGTTCCGCAGCCTACGCCTATGCCGTGAGCGGGGAACCGAGGTTCCTGGAGATCTGGCAGGAAGCCCATCATCGCTTCTTTGCTGGCTACTGGCGCGGCCATCCGCCCTACGCCATCCAAAATCGTGATATCAGCGGACCGGTGGATGTCACGCCAGCGACGCCGGACCTGGACCCACTCTACCACACCGGGCTCAGTCTGTTGGCGGCCATAGAGGCGACGGAACAGCACTAGTCATCAACTGCCGCACGGGCTGGACCACACCACCGGCGCGCTACTGCCGGTGATAACTCCCATCCGGCATCAGCGCATCGTCCCAGTTGGTGCCGTCCGTGATCGCATCCCGCAGGTTGGCCGAGACAAGCCGGGTGCCGGAGAGATTGGCGTCGGTCAGATCAGCGGCGATCAGGCGCGCGCCGAACAGGTCGGAGCGGGTGAGATTGACGCCGCGCAGGATGCCGGACTCGAGGTTGCTGGCGGTGAAGTCGGCGCCCTCGATGGTGCTGCCGGTGAAATCCACCCGCCGCATGTTCAACTGGCGAAAGCTGGCGCCGGAGAAATCGGCGTTGGTCGCTTTCACACCACCGAACCGCGCATCCTCGAACTGCGCGAAGCGGAGGCTGGCGCCATCGAGATGGGCGTTGGTGAGGATGGCGCGGCGGAAGTTCACGCTTTCGCCGGTGGCGCCGGCCAGCGAGGCGCCGCTGAGGATGGCGCGGAAGAACACGGTGTTGTCGAGGCCTGTGTCGCCGAGATCGGCATTGGCGAGTTTGGCGGCGGTGAAGTCGGCCGCCTCGAGCCTGGCACCCTTCAGGTTGGCGTCACTCAGGTCCGACTGAAAGAAGAAGGCGCCGGTCAGGTCGGCACCCGACAGATCCACCCCGGTCAATGTCCGGTCGCTCAAGTCGGCCCCAGCCAGCGCGCAGCCCGGGCAGGACGTGGTTTCGCCAGCGAGGAAGGCAGCAGGATCGGACGATTGCGCAATGGCCGGTGCGAGTGTCGCGACCATCAGGGCAAACGCGATCCCGACAACCGGTCTCATGGCGCGGCCTTACCGGCTTCGAGGGTCGCGTCGAACGCCTCCCAGCGCGTCGAGGATTCGTACTGGCCGGGTTCGAACATGCCATGGATATCGAGGCCGGTCTGGCCGGGCTTGCGGAAGTAGTGGGTCTCCACCCGGATGTGCCGGCCTTCAACGTCCTTGCTGCACACCTGTTTGATGAACATCTCGCCGACGCCGGTTTCACCGGGGGCCTTGGGCAGGTCAGCGCAGTCCCAGCCGCCGGAGCCGTAGCGCTGGAACACTGGCAGCCGGAACAGATAGGCGCGGCCGCGATCCTCGAGGCCGGCGCGATCGTCGGTGACGGCGCGAAAGCCGCGCACTACCCCGGCCTCGTCGAACAGCAGCGACAGCACGACGGGGAAGTTGGCGAGCCGGGTGCCGCCGAAACGCTGCAGCCAGAGCTCTTCGCCATACTGGTCGTGGAAGCGCTCGGCCAGCTTGCCGACACGGCGGCCGAACTCGACATAGACTTCGTAGAGGCCCCGCTCGTCGGCCGCACACTGGGCAAAGTCAGTCCAGCCGGTGATGTGCTTGAGCGGCGGGCCGCCATTGGAGCCGCAAGCGAAGGCCTCATACCCCTCGGTGGGGAGCGAGGTGGCGGTTTCGCCGATGGCGAGCGTACGGAATTCCGGGGGCAGCGGTGCGCCCAGTGAGGGAAAAGCAAGGCCGAGCAGCAACAGGGCCGACAGAAATCGCACGAGATTGATCATGGTACCGTCGCGTGAGGCGAAGAAACAGGTGTGGCGCGGCAGCTTTCGCCGCCGCGCCGGGGATCTGTGGGCGTGGGGGGGCGTACGCGCCGCCCAGGCCCCGGGGAGAGATCAGTTCACGGCGAAGACGTACATCGAGTCCTGGGGAACGAAGTACTTCAGCGACGGGTCGGCGTTGATCTGCACGGTGCTGGGAGCAGCGCCGGCGAGAACCGCGATATACTCCTTGCCGTCGACGGCATAAGCCATCGGCGGAGAGCCGAGCGAGGTGCCGACGTTGAACTTCCAGAGTTCTTCCAGCGTCTCGTCGTCATAGGCGTAGATCCAGCCGGCACGATCGGAGCCGAACACCAGCCCGCCGGCGGTCGCCAGCATGCCGTTGCCGCGAGCGAGCAGCTTGACCTTGGCGGCAATCTTGCCGGTGACCGGGTCAATCGCCACCACCGAGCCAGACTGTTCGGCCGGCAGTTCGGTACCCTCGGGGGCCGGCAGGCGGCCGTTCCACTCTTTCTGCGCCGTCACCACGTTGTAGTCGCCGCCGGTGATGGTCGGGTTCGGTGCCTCGGTCGGCACGTAGGCCGAGCAGCCTTCGTTGGAGGTCAGGTAGACCAGCTTGGTCTTGGCGCTGAACGAGGCCGGCTGCCAGTTCTTGCCGCCGCCCAGGGTCGGGCAATAGATGCCCGGCAGGTCGTCACGCGAGCCGACAGTACCGGCAACGTATTTCTGCAGGTCGGCCTTTGGATCGTAGCTCAGCGGCAGGCCGGTCTTCTGGTCGATGCCGGTGGTCCAGTTCAGGTCGTCGACATACTGCGTCGCGTGCTGCAACTCGCCGTTCGAGCGATCGAACGAGTAGCCGAAGCCGTTGCGGGCGGCGCGGAAGGCGAGGTTGCGGTCACCGTTGTCGATGAGCTGGGTCTCGCCGATTTCGTCGTAGTCATAGGGGTCGTTGGGGGTGAACTGGAAGTGCCACTTGATGGCGCCAGTTTCGGTATCGAGCGCGACGAGGCTCGAGGCATAGAGGTTATCGCCCGGACGATATTCGGCGTCGATCTGCGGCGCCGGGTTGCCCGTTCCCCAGTAGGTCAGGCCGAGCTCGGGATCATAGCTGCCGGTCGCCCAGATCGAGCCGCCGCCAGTTTCCCAGGTGCCTTCGCGCTTCCAGGTCTCGTTGCCGGGCTCGCCCGGTGCCGGAATGGTGTAGGTGCGCCACTTCGGCTTGCCGGTGTTGAGGTCGATCGCCTCGATCCAGCCGCGGATGCCGTATTCGCCGCCGGCCGGGCCGTAGAGCGCGACGTCGCCGATGACCAGCGGGGCAACGGTGAAGCTCTCGGCGCGGGCCTTGTCGGCCTGCTGGGTTTCCCAGTTGAGCTCGCCGGTATCCTTGTTGATCGACATCACCCGGCCATCGAGGGTCAGGGCGATGACGTCGTTCTTCCAGAGCGCAATACCGCGGTTTTCGGCGCCGCAGCAGGTGGCGTCGGAGATCCACTGCTTGTCGACTTCGGGATCCACTTTCCAGAGGATCTTGCCGAAGCGGCCATCGCGGACGTCGACCTTATAAACCCGGCTCCAGCCGGCCTGGACGTACATGAAGCCGTCCTCGACCAAAGGCGTGCCCTCGTTGCGGGCGCTGGCATAGCGGCCACCGGCCGAGGCCTGATCAAACTGGGTGACGAAGGCCAGCGACAGCTTGTCGACGTTGTCCTTGTTGATGCCGTCCAGCGGGCTGTAGCGGTGGGCGTCATAAGTCCGGTGGACCATCAGCCAGTTGCCCGACTCTTTGTCGGCGGCCACCAGCCGATCGTTGGTTACCTCTGCCGACCAGGCCGATGACGCCATCGTCACCGCCAAGGCCAGGAGGCCGACGCCTAAGCGCAAGCGTGCCATCTTCCTCATCCCTTTGATTTCGAAAACTCGCATTGAAATTCGGCTTGCGATCCGCTGGGGATCGAGAGCGCTGCGACGTTATCGCAATGCGGCGTTTGGTCGCCAGAATGTACGCGACCTACAAAAGCCAATTCAAAATATAGGAACAAGCACTGACGGCTACTTTCTATATTCGAGCACAATGAGGGTGCGGTGATATCGGCCGCGCTGCCGGCCAGCCGTGGCCGGCACTTGAGGAGAACAGCTGATGAAACAAGGCGCTAAGGCAGATCCGACAATTGAGACTCAGTGCGGCTGCCAGTGCACCAGGGTCAGCCGGCGGAGTGTATTGGGTGGCCTCGCCGCAGCCGGCGCCTTTGCCGGGTTGGGCGGGACAGCGCTTGCCGCCGCAGCGCCCGACGCGATGCCACCGCAGGTTGGCGATTTTCTCGTCTCTCCGGCCGGCAACACGCCACTGACGCCCGACAGCATCAAGCTCGACAGCAAGCCATTCGAAGCGGTGGCGATGTCGCCCGACGGCGTGGTGCGCAATGCCGAATACGAAAACACCATCCTGCTGCTGCGCTATGACCCCACGACCCTGCCGGCGGAGACGGCTGCCAGATCGGCCGAGGGCGTGCTGGGCTACACCATCATCTGCACCCATGCCGGCTGTCCGCTCGGCGATACGCTGAAGAACAAGCTGCTCGCCTGCGACTGCCATGGCTCGCAGTTCGACCCCACCAAGAACGGCGAAGTGGCACATGGGCCGGCGGTGCGGAAACTGCCGCAGCTCGGCCTCAAGGTCGAGGACGGCAAGCTCGTAGTGGCGGAAGCCTTCGACTCTCGCATCGGCGGCGACATGATGGGCGAAGACGACCGGTAATTCATTGATTTGACGCGCCTTCGAAGCAGAAGTGTCTGCAGCTCGAAAGCGCTTTGGCCTAGGCCTCCTTGCACTTGAAGAGGAGTGACGCAGTGAAACTCAGACTGACTCTCGCGGCCGTGCTGGTCGCTGTCCCCACCGTCGTGCTGGCGGCCAGCCTGCCGCTCGCCGGCAGCTATGGCACGCCGGCCGGATGTGCAGCGCAGGCCGGCACCGGCGACAGCAGCGGCGACAAGGTGCTGCTGAGCGCCGACGACGTGCGCTTCGAAGGCAATGTCTGCCCCTACACCGGCATTACCGAAAGCGGCGACAAGGCGTGGCAGGTCAAGATTGCCTGTGAGAGCGGCCATGACGAAGTCGTCCGCGGCACGCTCGACATCACCGAGAGCGCCGATGGCAGCAAACTGAGCGTCGCGCTCAAAGACGGGTCAGGCCCGAAGGGGGAGTTTCCGCCCTGCGACGCCGCGGCAACCGCATCGCAATAGTTAGGCTCTGATTTTTTCGGATTTTTGGAGTTATTGGACGGTCCGGACGCCTCTGCAAGGGACCCAACAGTGTCAACTCTGCCAAAAAACAGCGATCGCGTTCCGGACAGTGCGATCGTCTCCGCTACCCGGATCCGGGCCGCGCTCCGCAGCGACATCCTCACGGGCAAGCTTCGGCCGGGCACCAAGGTGAATATTGACGACCTCGCCGACCGCTACGAGACATCGCATATCCCGATCCGCGAAGCGCTGATCGGACTGGTGTCGGAAGGGCTGGTCAAGCGCGAGGAACGACGAGGCTTTTTCGTGACGGCGTTCACAGCAGAGATGCTGGAGGAGTTGATCAAGACCAGGTGCTGGCTCGAGGAACGGGCCCTGACAGAGAGCATCGCTAATCGGACGGTCGAATGGGAGGAGGAACTCGTCCTGGCGCTGCATTGGCTATCGCGGACCGATCGGTACAGCGACCCGGAGCGGCAGCAGCTGAACCCGCAATGGGATGAACGGCACAAGCACTTTCACCAGGTGCTGATCTCCGCCTGCGGCTCGTCGCTGTTGCTGCGTTACTGCCAGGAGATCCGCGACCGGGTGGACTCGTACCGGTTCATCACCGAGAGCGCCAATCCGGCGCCGTTCGAAGCGCGCCCAGACGAGCACCGGCTGATCGCCGATGCGGCGCTGGCGGGCGATACGAAGAGCGCCGTCGAACTGCTGATCCGGCACTACCGGCAGACGCTTGAGATCATCACCGCGACCTTTGCCGGAGGGAACGGCAGGGAGCGCGCGGAAACCATCGGGAGAGACGCCTGACGCATCGGCGCCCCTCCACGTCTTTCGTCCCGGAGCGCGATCAGGAAAAGTTGTGAGACTTTTCCGGTTCGAGAGCGCGACAGAACTCAATGACACAAGTGGAGGAAGTCGATGAAGTCCGTTTCGATCGTAAGCCTGGTCCTCGTCGCCGGGGTCGCCGCCAGTCCTGTTGCGGCGCAGCAGGCGCCAACCCCCGGCCCATACTTCGTCGGTAACCCCCTGGGCCTGCCGGTCAACCCGGCGGCCGACGGCGCCTTCGCGCCGATGTCCAGCAATGTGAAGGTGTTCGGCGCCATCTACGCTACCGAAAGCTGTTCGTATGACGCGGAGCGCGACCTGATCGTTGCGCCGGCCCGCGGGGTCAACCAGGCGGTGCAGGAGAACAACGCCTTCGTCGCGCTGATCAACCATGATGGTTCAGTGAACACCGCGCGCTGGATCGGCGTGCAGAACCCACCGCAGCGCGCCGCGCTGCAGCCGCCGCTGATCCTCAACGAGCCGTTCGGCAGCGATATCGAAGGCGGTGTGCTGTATCTCGCCGATCGCGATGGCGGCACCGCCGACCCGGCCGATCCGACCAAAACGACGCCTAGCAAAGCGGTGATCCGCAAATTCAGCATGAAGACCGGTGAACCCGCCGGCGAAGCGGTGATCGAAGGATCGCCATGGATCAACGACATCGAGGTGGCGCCCGACGGCACCATCTACGCCAGCAACTCCGGCGTTGGCGGCAAGGAGCCCCAGCCCGACACCTGGCAGATCTGGAAGGTGACGCCCGACGGCGAGGCTTCGGTGTGGATCCAGGGCGCACCGCTCAACCAACCCAACGGCATCGCCTTCGACGGCGATGGCAACGTGGTGGTGGTCAACATCGGCAACGACGAGGTGCTGACCTTCGCCGCCGCCGATGCCAAGCTGCTGAAGACCGAAAAGGCGGCGCAACCGGGCAATGACGGCATCGTCGTCCTGCCCGATGGCACCAAATACATCAGCAGCGTGATGAACGGCGGCATCACCAAGCTGACACCCGACGGCACCGCGTCACTGATCGCCGAGAACATCCCGAGCGCCGCCTCGATGTGCTACGACGCCGGCGCCAACCAACTGGTGGTGCCGATGAATGCCAATAACGGGCTGGCGTTTGTCAGTTTGAAGTAGCGGCAGGCCCTTGCGGGGACACCTGACACCAGTCGGAGCGCTCTCGCGTCAGCTGAGGTGGCAGCGCTTTGCCTTCTTGCCGCTGCCACACGGGCACGGGTCATTGCGTCCAACGTCGCGCCACGGGTTGCTGGCCGGCTCGGGCCAAGCCGGCCATGTCGCCAGCCGGTCAGTTTCAGCCCGGTCTTGGTCCGGACGATCCGTCCACTCCAGCAGTTCCACCACGTCCTCGACATAGCCCAGCCGGGCGCGTTGGAAGCGCGCCGGATCGCCGGGGGCACCTTCGGCTTCGACCAGGTCGCTCTCGAAGTCACTGCGATCGAGGAACCCCTTCTCTACGCGCCCCTCCTCCCAGGCGCGATAGACGAGCGGCGCCAGGTCGCGCAGGCCGAGCGAGGCAATCGCCTCGAGCCAGCCGATCCAGGCGTGATTGGCGTTTTCGGCCAGCCGCTCATCGTAGAAGCGCCGTAGGAGGCCATGCGTCCGCTCCGCCGGGATACTGCCGTCCCAGGTCAGGAACGCGGCAGCGTCGAACAGGGACTTCCGCACGAACTCATTGACCTTCCGACCGGCAATCAGCGCAAAGAGGGGGTCAGCGTCGCCGTCGAAAACGCCACAGACGATCCGCGACAGGGTCTCGGTGGTGGCGTCGCCAAGCAGCCGGTCGATCTCGGCCATGGGCCGCCGCAGCAGTCGCAGCAATGCCGGATATGCCTGCTTGTCTCGTGCTCCGCCCTGAACATGCAGTCCACGGAACAGCAGCATCTCCTCGTCCTCGGACAGGAAAGCGCCGTCGGCCGCGCGTTCGAGCACGTCCCGCAGCGCTGGCGCCGCTTCCTCGTAGCGCGCCGTGCACATGACAATGGCCATTCGGGGCAGCCGGCGTTCCGTCGCCAGGGCATGGAGATGCTGCTCAATCGAACCCAGATCGTCGGCCGCGAGATTGAGCACGGCTGCCAGGTCCGGCCCCTTCATCTCGATTCCTCCATCCCCTCAATTGACTAACCACGGCGCGACGCGCAGGACGCGCCGACGCCTGCACGGCATCGTAGCACGCTTATTGGCTATGGGAGGGTTTGGCGCACCCGACGAGATTCGAACTCATGACCTCTGCCTTCGGAGGGCAGCGCTCTATCCAGCTGAGCTACGGGTGCAGCGGGACTAGGCAATAGGCGATTGGTGCGACGAGCGCAAGACGGTCGGCTCCGGGTGGAGCCGACCGGTGGGAAACCGTCAGGCGGCGCGGTGCCAGAGGCGATCGAGTTCGCCGAGCAGGCGGAAGGTGACGCCGTCGGCGGCCTCGAGGTCGCCGAGCGGTTCGACCGGGGCGCTGTCTCGCGCCGCATGGAGTGCGGCAAAGACCGAGGCGATACCATCTTCGAGATCGACATCGAGCAGCGGCGCATCATCGTCGACGCGGCCCGGCCCGACATCGAGTTCGACGATGGTGTCGGCGTAGGCGGCTGGCATGTGCTCAAACGCGGTCGCGGCGAGCGGCTTGGCGACCGCTTCGGGCGCCTCGTCGAGGAGAGCCGCTTCAATGGCGTCGGCGATATCGTCGGAAGCGATCGGCTCAGCCGGGACTTCGTCACCAAAATCGGCGTCGGGATCCAGTGCCGGCTCATCGGCTGCAAGTGCCGTGTCGGCAAGCTCATCGGATGGCGCCGGCCGGGGCTCGACGATCTCGTAGCCCGAGGCAATGTCGGCGACAGCGATCTGGTCGGCTGCGTCGCTGTCGGCGCCACCGGAAAACTCAGGAGTGCCGGCTTCGAGGGCTGGCGGCTCCGCTCCGGCGACGTCCGGCTTCACCGGCGTGTCGACCGCTTCGGCAGCCGTGCCAAGGCCCTCCACCGCTGCAGCAGCTTGCGTGTCGTCTGCCAGGGCGGCGACGATCGGGTCGATATCGGAAGCGGCGTCCTGCCGATCCTTGATCTCGCTCATCGTTCTCTCCGAGCTCGGGTTGAGACGCTGGCGACGCTAGAAGGCGGAAATGGCCCGTTTCGGGCCTCAATCCGGCACTCCAATGACGATTTCGTGACAGAGCGACCGGCGACGCCGGCTCAGAACGGCGCGGGAACGCGGAAATTCACCCAGTGCCCCCGGGGGTGGTTGAAGCCCAGTTCCTCGGCATGGAGCTGCAGCCGGTCGGCGGCGGCAAAGGCTTCGCCGGTGGAATAGAACGGGTCGCCGAGGATCGGGTGACCAAGCTCGAGCATATGCACCCGCAGCTGATGGGTGCGGCCGGTGAGCGGATAGAGCCGGACCCGGGTGATGCCGCCTTCGCGTGCCTCGACCCGCCAGTCGGTGACACTCGGCCGCCCGCGTTCGTAGTCGACGCGCTGGCGCGGCTTGTTTTCCCAATCGGTGGCGAGCGGCAGGTCGACGCGCCCCTCATCGGCTTCGACATCGCCCCAGACCCTTGCCACGTATGACTTTTTGGCGCGGCGTTGTTCGAATTCCTGGCCGACATGGCCAAGTGCCGGCTTGTTGAGGCACATCACCAGGACGCCGGAAGTGTCCTTGTCGAGCCGGTGCGCCATGGCGGCGGTCGGCCAGCGCTCCTTCACCCGCGCCTCGAGGCAATCGGCCAGCGCCGGATCCTTGCCGGCAACCGAGAGCAGGCCCGAGGGCTTGTCGAGCACGACGATATCGTCATCGGCATGCACCACGGTGAGCCAGGGCTCGGTTGGCGGGCGATAGTCGAAACTGGTGGGGACGGGATTGAGCATCGGCCCGCTCATAGCAGGATCGGGCGGCGGTGAGAAACCTTGCGTTACGTACCTCATTGCCTCTGGCAATCGGCGCCAATTGCGGCGATGCTGGTTCTCAAGATTGGAGCGGCGCGCTCGACCGGGCGATCGGCCGACTTACCGACAGGGATGGAGAGACTGACTATGGACGGCAAGCGTCGCGTTGGCGTGGGCATTATCGGGTGCGGCAATATCTCGAGCCAGTACCTCAAGGCGATGCGGGATTTCCCGGTACTGGAGGTGATCGCCATCGCCGACATGAAGCCGGAGGTGGCGGAAAAGAAGGCTGCCGAGTTTGGCCTCACCGCCGTTTCGGTCGAGGCACTGCTCGCCGACCCCAGGGTCGAGATCATCGTCAACCTCACCATCCCCCGGGCGCATGTGGAGGTCGGCCTGCGCGCCATCGCGGCAGGCAAGCATGTCTATGGCGAGAAGCCGTTCGGCATCACCTATGCCGAGGGCAAGACCCTGGCCGCAGCGGCGGCGAAGGCCGGACTGAGGGTCGGTTCGGCGCCGGACACCTTCCTCGGTGGCGCGCACCAGGAGGCGCGGGCGCTGCTCGATAGCGGCGCGGTGGGCGACATTGTCGGCGGCACGGCGTTCTTTGCCTGCCCGGGACATGAGCGCTGGCACCCCGATCCGGCGTTCTACTACGATATCGGCGGCGGCCCGGTGCTCGACATGGGCCCCTACTACATCACCGACCTCATCAACCTGCTCGGCCCAGTCAAAAGCGTCCAGGCAATGAGCGCCACGCCGCATAAAGAACGGCCGATCTATTCGGAGCCCAAGAAGGGCCAGTTGATGCCGGTGAAGGTTTCGACCCACGTGGCGGGCCTGCTGGAATTCCATTCGGGCGCCATCATCCAGGTGACGCTGAGCTTTGACGTGCCGGGCCACGCGCATCTGCCATTCGAACTCTACGGCACCAAACAGAGCGTGCTGGTGCCTGACCCGAACATGTTCGGCGGCGAGGTGAAGACGCGGGCCGCGGGCGAGAAGGACTGGACGGTGGTGCCCTACGCCCTGCCCTATGCCGATGCCAACTATCGCTCCCTCGGAGTCGCCGACATGGCGCACGCCATTCTCGAGGGCCGTCCGCACCGCGCCTCGGGCGACCTGGCACTGCATGTGCTCGAAGTGATGGAGGCGTTCGAAACGGCGAGCCGGGAGCGGCGCGCCGTGGAGATCACCACGCCGGTGCAGCGTCCGGCCCCGCTCGCGGAGTCGGTGATCGCCTAAGCAGGCAGGCAACCATCGATAGGCCAGCGCGGGAAGAGTACCCCCACCCCTGTCCCCTCCCCGCAAGGGGGAGGGAGACGCTCTCGCCGACGTCAGTGTTTTGGTCTCCTCCCCCCTTGCGGGGGAGGGACAGGGTGGGGGGAGTTCTTTCCGCATCGGCCTATCGACTATTGCCGTCGCCCCAAATCCCACAAAATCACCCCGGGTTCCCCAGCGCAAAAGCTTCTGTTAAGAGAGGCGCTATGTTCAGGGCCCCTGCTCTCTTGCGCGTTGCGCGCCTCACACTCGCCGTGCCCGTGTTTGCCGGGCTGGTGGCGGGCTGTTCGATGGCGGGGTTGCCGGGTTTCAAGCCGGCCTCGCCGAAAGCCATCGCGGCCATAGCGCCGACGCCCCAGGCGCGCCCCGAGAGCGAGGGCGAGGCCTTCGCGCCGCTGGCGTTTGCCGAGGCACCGGCCCGCACGTCGCCGACCGGGGTCGACGGGCTGATCTCCAAATATGCCAGCGTCTATGACCTGCCGGAGTCGTTGGTGCGCCGGGTGGTGCAGCGCGAGAGCGGCTTCAACCCGGGCGCGCGCAACGGACCCTATTATGGGCTGATGCAGATCCGGCACGATACGGCGCGCTCGATGGGCTATGGCGGCAGCGCCTCCGGCCTGCTCGACGCTGAAACCAACCTCAAATATGCGGTCAAGTACCTGCGGGGCGCCTACATCACCGCCGGCTACAATTCCGACGGCGCGGTGCGCTACTACGCCCGCGGCTACTACTACGATGCCAAGCGCCTCGGCCTGCTCGAAGAAGCCGGACTGCGCTGACCGGCATTCGCCGGCTAACTCCCTAAGTTTGCTTCCGATTTCTGCTGGCAGGTTGGCGCTGCGCTGGCATAATCCGGCTCGGGCAACAACAGGGGGTGACGATGGCAGATGCAGCGACGACTCCGGTTCCGTTCGGAACGCGATGGAAGCTGCGCCTTTCGGCCATCCTGTGGTTCCTTTTGTTCGCCGGATTCCTGCTCGGTTTGCCGATCCTTCTCGACGCGAGCTGGCTGCTCATTGCCGGACTGGTGCTCGTGGCGCTGCTGCTTGGCTTCGTCGTCGCCTGGCTGGTGCGCCTGAGCTTTGCGGGGCAGCGGCGGCAACCGTTCGGCATCAGCTATTTGAAGGCGGTACTCGCTACGCTGTTCGTGCTCGGCATCATGCTGGCCATCCCGATCTACTATGCCGCCTTCCTCACCAGCCTCAAACCGCTGACCGTGCCACAGGCAACGCTGTCGAACGGCGAAAAGACCGTGGTGTTCCAGGGCATGGTGCATGTCGGCTCGGAGCCGTTCTACAAAGGGGTGGTCTACGACCTCGAGAAGGCGCTGACCGAGGGATATGTGATCTATTACGAAGGGATCCAGTCCGCGCCCGAGGGAGACAAGTGGTTCTCCGATACGCTGGCCGATGGCGGCGACCTGTCGGCCAACTACAAGATGCTGTCGGACGTGTGCGGGCTGAAATTCCAGCTCGACTACTTCCAGATGCTCAGTGCCGACATGCAGGCACGGCCGGAGCGGCATGTCACCGCCGACGTCACCACGGCGGACATGCTGCATGAGTACGAACGGCTGGTGGCAGCCGATCCGGATTTCGCGGCGCGGGTGCAGCCGGCCAAGGCCGAGGCGGAAAGCAAGGCGGACGCCTCGGGCGGCCTCAACTCGGTGGTCAACATGCTGGTCGATGGCACGCCGGACCAGAAGCGGCTGGTCGGCTATGCCTGCCGCGGCTTCTTCACCTGGGCGCTGAGCCGCCCGGCTGAGCCGGCCCCGCTGGATCCGGTGATCCTCGACTTCCGTAACAAGGCGCTCGCCAACCGCATCGCCGGTGAGACGAACCCGCTGATCTATGTCACCTACGGCGCCGGCCATCTGCCGGGCCTGCTGCGCGACCTCCAGGCGCTTGACCCCAAATGGCAGATCGAGTCGGTGAAGTGGCAGCGTGTCATCGAAGCGCCAGACGACGTGACCGGGCAGTTGAGCAGCTAGGGTTTCGCGGGCGCAACGAACGACCGCTTGGCGAAGCAGGCCAGGCAGATGGCTTACCTCTGCCGCAATGCCGGGGAGCGAGCTGGCCTACGACCTACCCCTCCCACCGTGTTGCACTTGGTTTGAGAACTCAGGGGCCCCGGGGGGAGTGGAGCAGCTTGTTCAACCCAACGGCAAACGCTCCGGATTACCCGGACGCACAAAGCGGAACCACCGGCGTCATTCCCGCCAAAGCCACACTGTCGTCCGGGAGCCATCGCGAACGAAAGGTGCCGCTTCAAGGCGGAGAATGACCCGGTGGAGCCGGGCAGCGCGGGGGGAGGCGCTGCGGGCACTCCCCGCGTCCTGCGGGGAGCATTTTGGCTGGCATCTCGTCGTTTCAACGATACGTCGATATGCCCAGTTCTTGTCGTGTCGCGCCTTCCGGTCGAAGCTTGGCTCCCCGCTTTCGCGGGGACAGGCTTTTCCTGAAAGCGCTCCGGCCGCTCAGCTCTCGATGGCGAGCCGGACCAGTTCGGCGGTGTTTCGCGCGCCGATCTTTTCCATGATGTGTCGGCGGTGCACCTCGACCGTGCGATAGGAGAGGCCGAGATCGACGGCGATTTCCTTGTTGGTCCGGCCATCGACGACATATTGCAGGATCTGCCGCTCGCGATAGGTGAGCGTGCCGAAGCCTTTCACCGTCACGGTGGAGGGGCCATCCTTGGATTGCTCGACATGGATGTCGCCGCGGAAGATCTCCTGCGCAGCCACCGCCAGTTCGACCGGCGCATAGGGCGGGGAAAACACCGAGCTGGCGCCGTGTTTCATGGCAGCCACCACCATCTCGGCGCGCACATCAGGCGGCGCCAGAAGGAATGTGTGGATGCCCAGGTGCTGGCCACGGATAGCGGTCAGCGCCTCGAGCGCCTCGCCCATATCGCGTTCCTCGCCGCAGAGCGGCATCAACACGAGATCGGGCCGTCGGAGTGCCATCAGCCGGGTAAGGGCCAACACGTCTGGAACCATGGACACCTGGAAACCCTGCGCGATGAACTCGTCGCACAGCCCCTTGGATATCCGTGCTTCCGGGTGCGTCAAATAGATCAGCCGGTCTCTATTGAGATAGGGCCGATAAGGTACCGAGTCCGCAAGTCTGTCCACTTTGCCACCTGAGGTTGCAGGCCAAAGCTGTTGCCGGTCTCTACCGGCACCAGTAGGTAACGGGGCTCATCCCCGTACCCTCGAATCGCGTCCACATAAGTATTAGAGCACGACTGACAGAAGCCTGACAATGCACAGTAACCGGGTCGTTACCTAAACCGGCAGTGTAATTTGCGTACCATCTACGGTGATAACGATAGTCATCCATTAGTTCTATTTTGAGCCAAATAGGAAATTCCTCTGCCGAGCTTTGGAAAAGCTGAACCTGCCTGTCCTGATTTGTAGCGTAGCTAAAGTTCGCGCAAACGTTTCCGGGCTCGAAGGTTGGCCTGAGGTAACGTCCAAATGATGCGCAGGTGCCTGCACAGACTAGGCTTTTCGTTCTGGCTGAGCACAACAGTGGTGCAAAACTCGGGTGGGGCGATTCACCGGCGCAACAAGTGCGCCTAACAGTGAGGCGTGGGAACGGCTCCTGAGAGGGTTTGGTTATGTTCAGAAGACTATCGGCCGAAGCATTCGGCACATTCTGGCTTGTATTCGGCGGGTGCGGCAGCGCCATTCTTGCAGCAGGGGTGCCCGATGTCGGCATCGGCTTTGTCGGCGTATCGCTAGCATTCGGCCTGACGGTGCTTACCATGGCCTATGCCGTGGGCGGCATTTCGGGCGGGCACTTCAATCCGGCGGTATCGCTCGGCCTCGCGATCGCCGGCCGCTTTGCCTACAAGGATCTGGTGCCTTACTGGGTGGCGCAGCTGATCGGCGGCATTGCCGGGGCGGCGGTGCTGTTCGTCATCGCCTCGGGCGTTGCCGGCTACACGCCGGGTGGTTTCGCCTCGAACGGCTATGACACGCTGTCGCCGGGCGGCTACGGGCTCACCGCAGTGCTGGTGGCCGAAGTGGTGCTGACGGCGTTCTTCCTGATCGTCATCCTCGGCTCCACCGCCAAGGCGGTGCCGGCCGGCTTTGCGCCGATCGCCATCGGGCTCAGCCTGACGCTGATCCACCTGATCTCGATCCCGGTGTCGAACACCTCGGTCAATCCTGCCCGCTCGATCGCCGCGGCGATCTTCGCGCAGAACGGCGCGCTGGGGCAGGTCTGGCTGTTCATCGTGGCGCCGCTGATCGGCGCCGCCATCGGCGCGGCAATCTGGAAGTACCTGCTGTCGACGGACGAAAGCGCCGCGTAACAGCAAGTATCGAACAATGAAGGGCCGGGTGACCGGCCCTTCTACTTTTGCCCGTCGGTGAAACCACTGCGGCTGGCTGGGCGTTGATCCGGATCGCCGTCGTTCATCCGGGTGCGGGCATGTTCACTCAGCACGGCATCGAGCCCAGTTTCACCGACCGCCACGAGGCCGGCCGCGCGCTGGCGCGAGAACTCGCCACGCTTCACCTCGACAATCCACTGATCCTGGCGCTGCCGCGCGGCGGCGTGCCGGTGGCGCACGAGGTGGCGACGGCGCTGGGGGCCGAACTCGATATTCTGCTGGTGCGCAAGATCGGCGCGCCGGGGCACGAAGAGTTCGGTATCGGCGCGGTGGCGGAGGGGGCGCATCCGCAACTGGTGGTGAGCGAGGCCGTGCTCGGGCTCGCCGGCACGCCGCCGGGTTACCTCGCGGCCGAACAGGAGCGGCAACTGGCCGAGATCGAGCGGCGACGCCTGCTGTGGCGCGGCGGACGGTCGCCGATACCGGTTGCCGGACGCACCTGCGTGGTGGTCGACGATGGCGTTGCCACCGGGAATACGGCGCGCGCCGCCATCCGGGCGCTGCGCTTCGACGATGCCGGCAGGATCGTCCTCGCCGTGCCGGTGGCGCCGCCCGACATCATCGAGCAGCTGGCGCAGGAGGCGGACATGCTGGTCTGCCTCAGGACGCCTGAACCGTTCCTCGCAGTAAGCCTCCACTACAGGCAATTCGGCCAACTCGGCGATGAGCAGGTGACGGAGCTGCTCGATGCGGGACCAGGCCTCTAGCGCACCAGCTTTCGCAGATATCGGGAGTAGACCCAGCCGCGCCCGCCATTGGGCCCACTGACCAGCAGCCAGTTGCCTTCGCTGCGGGTGATCGCCAGCCGCACGCCACGTGCCAGGGCGAGGAGCCTGGCGCTGCGCTTATTGGGCGCGGCGCGCACCCAGAGCGAGTCCACCGCCACTTCGTGCGTCAGGCGCGGCGGCTCCGGCGCGGCTGCCACGGCGGCGGTGTCGGGCTCAACCGGCACGAACCGTGCGATGTCGAGATCGGTGGCCTCGGTCGGGGGCAAGGAGGCGACGTAGCTGGGGCGCAGCTTCGTCTTCACCGGCGCCGCTGCGGCGGCATCGGCAAGGCGCTCGACGGTGAACACGGCGCCGGCGGCAATGATGGCGCCGGCGACCAGCAACGTCGCGGCAAACAACAGGATCGATGGGATGGACCGGGCCATGGTCTGCTCCTTGAAGCATCCCCGGGCCCGGTGCGGAGGACGATGGCGAGGTCGTCGCGTGGCTTAACCGGCAAGTGCCGCCGCGAGGTGAAGCGCGCGGCGGCAATTTAGGGCAAAGGCGGTCGATGGGCGGCTCGGTTCAACCGCCCTCGCCGATGCCGGAGGGAACCCGCCGCAGCACATGCAGCAGATACTCCTTGCGGTTCAGCGGGTTGTTGTCGGAGCGTCGGCGGCTAGGCGGCGGGCCGGCGACCGGCCGGTAGCCGGCGAAACTGCTTTCCAGCGCCCCCTCGCCGTGCGTGAGCCCCGGCAGTAGCTGCTGCAGTTCATGCACCCGCGCCGCGGCAATCTCGCCTTCGACCAGGTAACTCGCCCCCCCCAGCACCGGCTGGCCCGGCAGGGCATCGAGCCGGGCCAGCACCGACAACGTCGCCGCCAGGGTGTCGGTCGGCACATCGACGTGGAAGTGGTGGATCGGCTCGCACACCGCCGTGCCGGCCAACCGCAACGCCTCCATCAGCACCAGTGGGGTCAGGTTGCGGAAGTCACCCGCCGTACTCATCGGTGCCTTGTGGGCGGCGTTAGTGATACTGACGATGGCATCGGTCACCTGCCAGCCCATGAGGCCCTGCCGCAGGGTTTCTCCGATCGCCGCTGTTATGGTCTCATAGAAGGCCACGGGCATGGCTCCGAACATCGCCTCGAGCCGGATATCGAGGCCCGAGCCGATCGGTCCCGGCTCGACCCGGATGCCGACCGTGGCGAGGAACGGGTTGGGCGGCCTGAAGATCAGCTCCACCGCTGACCCGGCGCCGAGCGGGCGCTCGACGCAGATCATGGTGGTTTCGCGAAACGCCACCGCGAGCCCGTAATCGGCCAGCAGCGTCGCCTCGATCACCTCCTTCTGCACCTCACCATAGAGCGAGACGAACATCTCCTCGTGAACGTCGTCCTTTCTCAGATTGATCAGCGGATCCTGCTCGGCCAGTTGCCCGAGCGCCGTCCACAGGGCACGGCGATCGGCGGCGCGGACGGGCGCCACCAGCGTCTCGAGGGTCGGCGGGGCAAAGTGCTGGGACGCCGCTCGCGGTGGCGTGCCGATGCTGTCGCCGATCCGTACATCGAGGCCGCGCAGCCGGGCGATCTCACCGGCCACCACCTGGTCGCGCCGTAGCACTGCACCGCGCTCGAACACTTCGACGCCGGTGATCTTCATGTCTTCGCCGCGCAGTTGCAGCCGCTGGCGATTATGGAGGCTACCCGCGAACATCCTGACATAGGCGAGCTTTTCGCCGGCAGCGCCTCGCTCGACCTTGAACACCGTGCCGGAAGGCGGCGCGTCGGCATCCGCCGCGCTGGTCGGCAGCAGGTCTGTGAGGCCGGCGAGCAACGTGTCGACACCGGCGCCAGAGATCGCCGAACCCATGAACACCGGATGCACCCGGCCGGCGCGGCTTTGCCCGGCCAGTGCGCCGCGCAGCTGTTCGTAGGGCAACGCACGGTCTTCGACATAGGCGGCAAGCACCGCCTCGTCGTGCTCGGCAAGCTGTTCGGCGAGGCTGTCCCGAAAGCCCCGCTCAGCAGGACCGAACGGCGCGAACGCCGCATCGGCAGTGCCCAGCCTCTGCCCCTCGCCCAGGGGCACGATGTCGGGGGTCAGGCGTCGGCGGATAGCCGCCAGCACCCGGTCCGGATCGGCACCGGCGCGGTCGAGCTTGTTGATGAAGAGCAGCGTCGGGATCCGCAGCCGCTGCAGCGCCCGCATCAGCACGCGGGTCTGGCCCTGCACGCCTTCGACCGCCGACACCACCAGCACGGCGCCATCGAGCACATTCAGGACCCGCTCCACCTCGGCGATGAAGTCCGGGTGCCCGGGGGTATCGATCAGGTTGATCGTCGTGTCATGGGCGACGAACGACACCACGGCAGCCTTGATGGTGATGCCGCGCTGGCGCTCCAGCGCCATGGTATCGGTCTGGGTATTGCCGCCATCGACACTGCCGAGGCGGTCGATGACACCGGCTGCATAAAGCAGCCGTTCGGTCAGGGATGTCTTACCGGCGTCGACATGCGCCAAAATCCCAAGGTTCAGTGTTCGCATTGCGCGTCACGTTCTCAAGTTCGGGGAGGGCTCCTTTCTCGATGAACATGACTCGGGGCATTGCGATCTCCGTTGGGACGGCTGTGAAGGCCGGTGTTAGAGCACGGTGTGGAGGGGCGGGCAAGCGGCTCGGCGGAAGGCGGACGAGCGCTGACTGAAGCAGACGGCCCCCTCCCATCCTCCCCCATGAAGGGGGAGGTGCCCCGCCGGAGGTGCCAGGCGCGATCGAAGACACAAGCTCGACTCTGCACCTCCCCCTTCATGGGGGAGGCCGGGAGG
>JAESFN010000233.1_pt1 | contig 72247 bp, 62 predicted proteins | sample 9269411 | NCBI WGS metagenome assembly JAESFN01 (sample SAMN14505399, study PRJNA617100) | algae metagenome | isolation source: Iphinoe sp. HA4291-MV1 and co-occurring heterotrophs from trail next to... | place: USA: Maunawili Falls, Hawaii | collected 2009-07-25
CCCGGTGCGCGCTACTTCCATTCGCTGCGGCTGCTCCAACGCGTGAAGGAGCTCGACGCCGAGATGTTCACCAAGTCCGGGATCATGGTGGGCCTCGGTGAAAGCCGCGAGGAGGTGCTGCAGCTCATGGACGACCTCAGGTCGGCCGACGTCGACTTCCTGACCATCGGGCAGTATCTGCAGCCGACCCGCAAGCATGCGGAGGTCAAGAGCTTCGTGACGCCGGAGGAATTCCAGTCCTACGAGCGGATCGCCTACGCCAAGGGCTTCCTTCTGGTCTCGGCGAGCCCGCTGACGCGCTCGTCCTACCACGCTGGCGACGACTTCGCCCGGCTCAGGGCAGCGCGGCGCGCCAGCGCCCGCTCCTGATCGGACGCGCCATGCCGACCTTCCGCACCAAACGTGTCGTCGCTCACAGTCCGGATGCCATGTTCGATCTGGTGGCGGATGTCGAGCGCTACCCCGAATTCCTGCCGCTGTGCGAAGGCCTCACGGTCCGCTCGCGGACGCGCGATGCGGCGGGCCGCGAGACCATCGTCGCCGACATGACGGCCGGATACGGGCCGATGCGCGAGAGCTTCACCAGCCGGGTGACCCTGGACAGAGCGAAACGCGAGATCCTGGTGAGCTACATCGACGGCCCGTTCCGCAGACTCGAGAACCGTTGGGCGTTCGTTGCGCTGGACCGGGGTTGCGAGGTCGATTTCTACATCACCTATGAATTTCGCTCTGCCGCGCTGGCGCTGCTGGTCGGTGCCTTGTTCGACCGGGCGTTTCGAAAGTTCGCCGAGGCGTTCGAGGCCCGCGCGGACGCGGTCTACGGGCTGCCCGATACCGCCGGCACCTCCGCCTAGGGTCTTTGCTTGGTCGTGCGTCTTGCCGGAAAACCGCTTCACACTTTTTCCGGACGCACTCTAGGCACCGAGCTGCGCGCGCAAGAGGCTGAGCGCTTCGCGTACGGTCGCGATCCGGATCGGGCCGCGGCCGATGTCGCCAAATCGGCATTCCCGATGAACCGGGGGGCGTCCTGCCCGCGCGGCTGCAAGATGGACGAGGCCGACGGGTTTCTCTGGCGAGCCGCCGCCAGGGCCGGCGACGCCCGTTACGGCGATGGCGAGCTGCGCCGACGAGTTCGCCAGGGCTCCGGTGGCCATGGCGATAGCGACGGCGGCGCTCACCGCGCCGTGTCGCTGCAGGTCGACCTCGGAGACGCCGAGGCAGCTCATCTTGGCTTCGTTGGAATAGGTGACGTAGCCGCGCTCGACGACATCGGACGACCCTGGCACCTCGGTCAGCACGCCGGCAATGAGCCCGCCGGTGCAGCTTTCGGCCGTGACGATCTTGAGGTGCGCCATCCGGCACGCCTCGAGCAGGCGTTCGGCGTCGATCACGAGGTCCGCGGGAAACACGCATGCACTCCAGGCTGCAGCGATAAGCACGCTGCAGCGTAACGGGTGCCGGCGAGGGGCGCTACATCAAGCGGCCGCGAGCTTCTCGGCGTGGTGCAACAGACCATCGAGCGTCGAGCGACTTTCGGGACCCATGACGGCGATGGCCCGGTTCTGAGCGCTTTGCCACACCGGGTAGGCATCCTTGAGCACCGCCTGGCCGTGGGCCGTCAGATGCAGGCCGCGACCGCGCCGCCCGGCCGGCGGGTCCATGATGATCAGGCCCAGCGCTAGCAGCCGCTTCAGGTTGCGCGACAGCGTCGACTTCTCGATGTCGAGGGTGAAGCCGATCTCCACGGCCGTAATGCCGTCCTGCTGTGCCAACTGAGTGAGCAAAGTGAACTGGCTGGCCGTGATCCCGAGAGGCCGCAGCGCGTCGTCGTAGACGCGGGTGATGATGCGGCTCAACTGCCGCACGCGCGTCGCCAGGCACACCGAGGACGTCGTATCCGCAATGGTCGCCAGCTCGTTCGGCGCGGTCTCGGGTTTCTGGGTCATGATGTTCATCGTCGCCCCCTCAATCCCCATGGCAATACAACCGCTGTTCAAGCTCAGATGCCGCGATTCTATTCACGGCTGCAAGCTCCGATCCGCCAGCGCCCGACCCTGGGCAAAAGCTTTTATTCGCACTTGCGAACACCTGGGTGCTGTCCTACTGTGCCCAAGTGTTTGGCACTTGCGAGATATGCCTATGTATTAGGCATAGCAATTCATGAGCTCCATGCCTTTGGCCTCCGTGAGCATTGGTCCGCTGAGTTTACCCAACCCGGTGGTACTGGCGCCGATGTCCGGCGTGACCGATGAGCCGTTCCGGCGCATGGCCCACCGCTTGGGGACGGGCCTGGTCGTGTCCGAGATGATCGCCAGCGAAGAGCTGGCGCGAGCGCGCCCGGGGGCGCTGCGGCGGGCGGTGGGGCAAGGCATCTTTCCGTTCGTGATCCAGCTTGCCGGACGCGAGGCGCAGTGGATGGCGGAGGGTGCCCGCATCGCCGCCGACCTCGGCGCCGACGTCATCGACATCAATATGGGCTGCCCCGCCCGCGAGGTCACGGGCAAGCTGTCGGGCTCGGCGCTGATGCGCGACCTCGATCACGCGGTGTCTTTGATCGAGGCGGTGGTCGCCAGCGTGCCGGTGCCGGTGACACTGAAGATGCGGCTCGGCTGGGATCGTGACTGCCTCAACGCGCCGGAGCTGGCGGCCCGCGCCGAGGCGGCCGGCGTCAAGCTCGTCACGGTGCACGCCCGCACGCGCTGTCAATTCTTCAAGGGCACGGCCGAGTGGTCCTATGTCCGCCACGTCAAGGATGCCGTGTCCATTCCGGTGATCGTCAACGGCGACATTCGATCGGCGAGCGACGCGCTCGCCGCGCTCGCGGCCTCCGGGGCGGACGGCGTGATGGTGGGCCGGGGAGCCTACGGCGCGCCATGGCTGCCACGGCACATCGCCGCGGTTCTGGCAGGTGGGCACGACCCCGGCCGGCCATCGCTCGCCACCCAGGGCGCGATCGCTGCCGAGCACATCGACGCGATGCTGACCCACTACGGCGTGGCGCACGGCCTGCGCAACGCGCGCAAGCACATCGGCTGGTATCTCGAGCAGAGCGCCAGCCCCGAAGCCATCGTGAAGTCCTGGCGCCGCCGGCTGTGCCAGGACGACGACGCGCACCGCGTGATGCGCGGGCTCGTCGCGTTCTTTGCCGCGCCGGAGGCCGACGCCGCATGATCGCCCTGGTTCCCCGTGCTCCGAACTCGCCGGCGCTGCCGCCCCGCCGTCCTGTCGAGCACGACCTGCTGCTCGCGGCTCTTCCCCACCCCATCCTCGTGCTCGCCGAGCAGGATCGCATCGTCTACGCGAATCCGGCCGCCGAGGTGTTCTTCTCCGCGAGCCAGGCGGTGTTGAAGCGGCAGATGCTGAACGGCATCGTGGCATTCGGCTGTCCGCTTCTCGCGCTGGTGGCGCAGGTGCGGCGCACCGACAGCACGCTCAACGAGTACGGCGTCGAGGTCGTGATGCCGCGCATCGACGGCCCCAAGCTCGTCGACGTCTTCAGCGGTCCGCTGGCCGAGCAGCCGGGCCTGGTGCTGCTGATGCTCCAGCAGCGCACCATGGCGCAGATGATCGAGCGCCAGCTCACCCACCGGGCCGCTGCCCGATCGGTGTCGGGCATGGCTGCCGTGCTCGCCCATGAGATCAAGAATCCACTCTCGGGCATTCGCGGGGCCGCGCAACTGCTCGAGCCGACACTGTCGGACGAGGACCGCGCCCTCAGCCAGCTCATTTGTGCGGAGACCGATCGCATCCGCAACCTGGTCGATCGCATGGAAGTGTTCGGCGACGAGCGGCCGATCAGCCGCGAGCCGATCAACATCCACGATGTGCTGGATCACGTTCGCAAGCTGGCGGAGACGGGCTTCGGCCGCGCCACCCGCATCATGATCAACTACGACCCGTCGCTGCCGCCGGTGCCCGGCAGCCGCGACAAGCTGGTTCAAGCCTTCCTCAACCTGGTCAAGAACGCGGTCGAGGCCGTCGAGGGGGTCGGCGAGCCCGCCCGCGTCGTCCTGTCGACGTCGTTCCGCCCCGGCGTGCGCCTCTCCGTTCCGGGTAGCGGCACGCGCGTGAGCCTGCCGCTGATGATCGAGATCGAGGACAACGGGCCGGGCGTGCCCGAGCACTTGAAGCCGCATCTCTTCGATCCCTTCGTGACGACCAAGCGCAGCGGATCGGGCCTGGGCCTCGCGCTCGTTGCCAAGATCATCGACGACCACGGCGGCATCATCGAGTGCGAGTCGGAGCCAAAACGCACCATCTTTCGCGTGCTTCTGCCCTTGCAGCAGACGCGCGCGAGACCAGGAGAGGCAGGTTAGCGCATGGCCCGAGGCACCATTCTCATCGCGGACGACGACACGGCCATCCGCACGGTCCTGAACCAGGCGCTGGCGCGGGCCGGATATGCGCCGCGTGCTACCGGCAACGCGGCGACGTTGTGGCGCTGGGTGTCGCAAGGCGAGGGCGATGTCGTCATCACCGACGTCGTGATGCCGGACGAGAATGCCTTCGACCTCATCCCCCGGATCAAAAAGGTGCGCCCCGACCTGCCGATCATCGTCATGAGCGCGCAGAACACGCTGATGACGGCGCTGACCGCGGCCGAGCGTGGTGCCTATGAGTACCTGCCCAAACCGTTCGATCTGACGGAGGTCGTCAGCATCGTCGGGCGCGCGCTCGCCGAGCCGGGGCGCAAGGTCCAGCGCTCGGCCAACGACAGTCAGGCCGATGAGCTGCCGCTCGTCGGCCGCTCGCCGGCGATGCAGGAGATCTATCGCGTTCTGGCCCGGCTGACCCAGACCGACCTCACCGTGATGATCACTGGCGAGTCGGGGACCGGCAAGGAGCTGGTCGCCCGCGTGCTCCACGACTATGGCCGCCGGCGGGCCGGGCCGTTCGTCGCGATCAACATGGCGGCGATCCCCCGCGAGCTGATCGAAAGCGAGCTGTTCGGGCACGAGAAGGGGGCCTTCACCGGCGCTCAGACGCGGACGGCGGGGCGCTTCGAGCAGGCCGAGGGCGGTACACTGTTTCTCGATGAGATCGGCGACATGCCGATGGAAGCGCAGACCCGGTTGCTGCGTGTGCTGCAAGAGGGTGAATACACGACCGTCGGCGGGCGCACGCCGATCAAGACCAATGTGCGGATCATCGCGGCCACCCATCGCGAGCTGAAGAACCAGATCCAGCAAGGATTGTTCCGCGAGGATTTGTTCTATCGCCTCAATGTCGTGCCGCTGCGGCTGCCACCGCTCAGGGAGCGGCTCGAGGACCTGGGCGATCTCGTCCGGCATTTCCTCAGGGTGGGGGTGCACCAGGGGCTCGGCCAGAAGTCCATCGAGACGGCGGCCATCGATCGGCTAAAGCGCCATAGCTGGCCCGGCAATGTCCGTGAGCTGGAGAATGTCGTGCGGCGGCTCTCCGCGCTCTATCCGCAGGACACGATCACCGTCGATATCGTCGATGCGGAGTTGAGCAAGACGGTCGCTATCCATATCGACGACGGGAAGGCCGAAACGCAGGACCTGTCCGAGCTCGTCGAGCGCTATCTGACCGGCTACTTCTCCGGTTTCGGCCGTGAGCTGCCGCCGCCGGGGCTCTATGACCGGGTGATCCGGCAGGTCGAGCAGCCGCTGCTGACGGCGGCGCTTGCCGCAACCCGCGGCAACCAGATCAAGGCCGCCGAGCTGCTCGGGCTCAACCGGAATACCCTGCGCAGCCGGATCCGCGCCCTCGATATTCAGATCTTCAAGTCGCCGATGGCGTAGGCGGGTCGATTTTTCCCATTGCCCGCGTCGAAACGCTGTCCAGCTCCCGGTGCGAGGACAGCTTGACGCGCGATCTCAGCGGGAGTATCCGACACAAATGTCGCGAAAATGTCACAGTTTGCATCCTACTTGTGATCGCCGCGCGCCACTACCGGTGTGACCTGTGGCGCCGGGATAACGACGGCCGGCTCTCGCGCCGCGGATCGTGCCGGTCGCCCGACGTCAGTGACGCGCTGCGCGATGCCGTGGACGGCATCTTTTAGGAACACAGTGGAGATAACGGCCCGTATGCCGGCGACGGAACAGCGCTCGACGATCGAAGGCGGCCCGGAGGACTGGGGACTGCCGATCCCGGATGCGCACACCCGTGCCTTCTGGATCGGGCTGACCGTCGTATTGCTGGCGGTGGTATCGGGCTTCTCCACCTTCTTCATTCTGACCGGGCTGACGCCGGTGACGCCGACCAACGAGGTCGTGCTCAGTGCCCTGTTCATCAACGGGCTGCTGATCCTGGCGATGATCGCGGTGATCGCCTGGCAGGCGGCCGGCCTGCTGCGGGCCTGGCGCAACAAGATCGCGGGCGCCCGGCTCCACGTCCGTATTGTGGCGCTCTTCAGTGTCATCGCGGCGCTGCCGGCGCTCCTGCTGGCGGTGGCCGCCACCACCTCGTTCTCGCGCTCGCTCGACAACTGGTTCTCGACGCGCACGCGGCAGATCGTCGAGAGCTCGCTCGATGTCGCCAATGCGTACCTGGAGGAGCATGGCCAGGTCATCCGCACCGACATCGTCAACATGGCGAAGGACCTCGACGACGCCGCACCCGAAATGGCCGGCAAGCCGCAACAGTTTCGCGACCTCGTGATGGTGCAGGCCGGATTGCGGGACCTGCCGTCGGCCTATGTGATCGACGCGTCCGGCAAGCCCATTGTGGCTGCTATCGAGGACGCCAAGCTTCCCTACATCGCGCCGCCCAAGGGGGTGATCGAAGCCGCCGACGCCGGTCAGGTACCGCTGCTGATGCCGACGACCAGCTACCGCGTGGCGGCCGTGGCCAAGCTGCCGGCCTATCCGGGCTCCTACCTGTATGTGGCGAGAAGCGTGAGCCCCAATGTTCTCGGCCATCTGCGCCGCACGCAGGCGGGCGTCGCAGAGTATGATCAGCTGCGCCGCGGGCGTGGCGGGGTGAAATGGGCGCACGCCCTCATGTACCTCACCATTTCCTTCACCGCGCTGCTGGCGGCCATCTGGGCCGGCATGTGGTTCGCCGGACGCTTCGTGGCGCCGATCCGACGGCTGATCGCAGGTGCTCAGCATGTGTCGAGGGGCAATCTGAACATCCAGCTCCCGATCAAGCGCGGGGAGGGCGATCTGCGCCGCCTGTCGCAGACCTTCAACACGATGACGTCGGAGCTCAAGACCCAGCGCGACGCGTTGATGGACGCCAACGAGCAACTCCTGGAGCGGCGCCAGTTCATGGAGGCGGTGTTGTCGGGCGTCTCGGCGGGAGTGCTGGGGCTCGATGCGGGTGCCTGCATCACGCTGGCCAGCCGCTCGGCGGAGAAGTTGCTCGGGGCCTCCGAAGCGGATCTGGTCGGCAAGCCGCTCGCGGAGGCGGTGCCGGAGTTCGCGGCCCTGCTCAAGGCATCGGAAGATCAGGGGATCAAACCGCGGACGCAGGATCAGGTGACGCGGTCGATCGACGGGGAGGAACGCACGTTCGCCGTCCGGGTGACGCGCATGCAGTCGGGCAGCGAGGATCAGGGCGCTGTGATCACCTTCGACGACATCACCGAGCTCGTGTCCGCTCAGCGGACGTCGGCGTGGGCCGATGTTGCCCGCCGCATCGCGCATGAGATCAAGAACCCGTTGACGCCGATACAACTGTCGGCCGAGCGCATTCGGCGCAAGTACGGCCGCACGATCACCGAGGATCGGGAGACCTTCGACAAGCTCACCGAGACGATCGAGCGGCAGGCCGGCCATATCAAGAGCATGGTCGACGAGTTCGCGTCCTTCGCGCGGATGCCCAAGCCGCAGATCGAGGACAATGACCTCAGGCTCGCCGTCCAGGAGCCGATCGTGCTGTTCCGTGAGGGCCACCCGGCCATCCGCTTCAAGCTCGAGATGCCGGACCACGCGGTCAGGCTGCCGTTCGATCTGCGGCTGATCTCCCAGGCCATCACGAACCTGGTGAAGAACGCCGCCGAAGCTGTCCAGCAGGCTGCCGAGGCGCCCGATTGCGCGCCCGGCTACGAAGGCCTCGTCGAGGCCCGTCTGATGGAGAGCGAGGATCGCGTCGTGATCGAGGTTATCGACAACGGGATCGGCCTTGCCAAACAGAACCGCTCGCGGCTGCTCGAGCCCTATGTCACCACCAAGGCCAAGGGGACAGGTCTCGGGCTTGCCATCGTGCAGAAGGTTATCGAGCAGCACGGAGGCGTGCTGACTCTCGAGGATGCGCCACCGGCGCCCGGGCGTACCCGCGGGGCGCTCGTTCGCATCGTCCTGCCATTGCAGGGCGCCGGGGGAGCATCGACGGACGGCCCGCGCAAATCCGTTGCCGCGGAATGAGCGGGGATCGCTACAACCATGAGCCAGGTGAGACAAGGAGTGAGTGATGGCGTCTGACATCCTCATCGTCGACGATGAAGCGGATATCCGTGAGCTCGTATCGGGCATCCTCGAAGACGAGGGTCACCGGTGCCGGCTGGCGCGCGACAGCGATGAAGCCTTGAAGGCGATCGAGGACCGCCGGCCGCATCTCGTCGTGCTGGACATCTGGCTGCAAGGCAGCCGCCTCGACGGCCTCGAGGTGCTGTCCGTCATCAAGAAGGTTCATCCCGACCTGCCGGTCGTGATCATCTCCGGGCACGGCAATATCGAGACCGCGGTCACCGCGATCAAGCGCGGCGCCTACGACTACATCGAGAAGCCGTTCAAGGCCGACCGGCTGATCCTCGTCGCAATGCGGGCTCTCGAGACCTCCAGCCTGCGGCGCGAGGTTCGCCAGCTCAAGGAGCGCTCGGTCCAAAGCGCGGAGATGGTCGGTCACTCGACGGCTCTCAACCAGTTGCGCGGCCACCTCGACCGCGTTGCGCCGACCAACAGCCGCGTCCTGATCCGCGGCGCATCCGGCTCCGGCAAGGAGCTCGGTGCGCGCGTGCTGCACGGCAAGTCGCATCGCTCCGACGGCCCGTTCGTGGTGATGAACGCCGCCGCCATGGCACCCGATCGTGTGGAGGAGGAGCTGTTCGGCGTCGAGGACCGCACGGGGGGCCCGCGCAAGGTCGGCGCGCTCGAGGAGGCGCACGGCGGCACGCTTTACATCGACGAGGTCGCCGACATGCCGGTCGAGACGCAGGGCAAAGTGCTGCGCGTCCTGGTCGAGCAGAAATTCCTGCGCCTCGGCGGCTCGCAGAAGGTCGCGGTCGACGTGCGGATCATTTCCTCGACCAGTCGCGATCTCGAGCGCGACATGGCGGAGGGGCGGTTCCGCGAGGATCTCTATCACCGCCTCAACGTGGTGCCGCTGCGCGTGCCGGGGCTGGCGGAGCGGCGCGAGGACATCCCGGAGCTCATCGAGTACTTCGTGCAGCAGATCGCGCAGACCTCGGGCCTGTCGCCCCGCCGCATCGGCGAGGACGCGATCGCGGTCCTGCAGGCGCACGACTGGCCGGGCAACGTTCGCGAGCTGCGCAACAACATCGAGCGATTGATGATCCTGACCGGTGGCGATCCCGACGCGGTTATCACCGCCGACATGCTGCCCGACGAGATCGGCTCGAACGTGCCGTTGCCGGTCAATGGCGGCGCCGAGCACCTGATGTCGCTGCCGCTGCGCGAGGCTCGCGAGATCTTCGAGCGCGAGTATTTGCTGGCCCAGATCAACCGCTTCGGCGGGAACATCTCGCGCACGGCGGAATTCGTCGGGATGGAGCGTTCCGCGCTGCATCGGAAGCTGCGCGCGCTCGGCGTCAGCTCGGATCAACGCTCGACCGTGCCGGGCCCGGCCTGAGCGCCCGGCATCGTCGCAACGCAGCAACCGTGACGTCCGCAGGTGCTACAACTTGCGGGGAGAAGGGCCATTTGCTCAATATTGCACTGCGGCAATCGATCCGTTGACGACTGCTGATTGTTGCCTTGACTTGCGGTAGAATGCGCTATGCGGCGCCCGATCGCGCCGCAACAACAAGACGTATCAAGAACGGACAAAAACAATGGCCGAGCGAGCCCAGAGCCTGCAAGACACGTTTCTCAATCACGTGCGCAAGAACAAGACGCCGCTGACCATCTTCCTGATCAACGGCGTGAAACTGCAAGGCATCGTGACGTGGTTCGATAATTTCTGTGTTTTGCTGCGACGTGACGGACACTCGCAGCTCGTCTATAAGCACGCCATCTCAACGATCATGCCGGGCCAGCCGGTCCATCTGATGGATAGTGACCCGGCTGAGGCCCAGCCAGCAGGGTAGGGTGGCTCCATCGACGACCGCATCGACTACGATGACGAGGCTCCCGAGGCGCGCCATCGCGATGGACTGAACGGAGCGGCCTCGACGGGCCGCGCGATTGTGCTCGTGCCGGTGTTGACGCGGGCACGCCCGTCCGCCGCGACCCAGCCGGGAGCCCGCCGCACCGTCGAGGTCCACTCGGCCGAGGATCGCCTCGAGGAAGCCGTCGGACTGGCCCGGGCCATCGATCTGGACGTCGCGCAAGGCCTGCTCGTGCCGGTGCCCCAGCCGCGCCCCGCGACGTTGTTCGGAACCGGCAAGGTCGCCGAGATCAAGACGCTGGTCGAGCGTGCCGGTGCCGATCTCGTCGTCGTCGATCACGCGGTCTCCCCGGTCCAGCAGCGCAATCTCGAGACGGCGTGGGGCGCCAAGGTGGTGGACCGCACCGGCCTGATCCTCGAGATTTTCGGCCGCCGGGCGCGGACGCGCGAGGGCCGGCTGCAAGTCGAGCTCGCCCATCTGACCTACCAGAAGAGCCGCCTGGTGCGGAGCTGGACCCATCTCGAGCGTCAGCGCGGCGGCTACGGGTTCCTTGGTGGCCCTGGCGAAACGCAGATCGAAACCGACCGCCGGCTGATCCAGGAGCGGATCGACGCCATCCGCCGGGATCTCGAGGTGGTGGTCAAGACGCGCACCCTGCATCGTGCCGGCCGCCGTCGCGTGCCTTATCCGGTGGTCGCCATCGTCGGCTACACCAATGCCGGCAAGTCGACGCTCTTCAACCGGATCACCGGGGCCGGGGTGCGCGCCGAGGATCAGGTGTTCGCAACGCTCGATCCGACGATGCGGGAGGTGCGCCTGCCGGCCGGCCGCCGGATCATCCTGTCCGATACGGTCGGGTTCATCTCCGACCTGCCGACGACCCTGATCGCGGCGTTCCGCGCCACGCTGGAGGAGGTGATCGAGGCCGACCTCATCCTGCACGTGCGCGACATCAGCCATCCCGCGACCGACGCGCAGGCCAAGGACGTGGCGTCCGTGCTCACCGCGCTCGGCATCGACATGCTTTCGGAAGATCGCAAGGTTCTTGTCGCCTGGAACAAGGTCGACCGTCTGACTGCTGCCGCGCGCGAGGAGGCGGTGCAGGTGGCGGCGCGTCAGGTGCCGCGCCCCGTGCTGCTGTCGGCGCTGAGCGGGGAGGGCGTCGAGACGCTGCTCGCCGCGATCGGCGACCGCCTCGGCCGGATCGACGAGATTGTCGATCTCATTGTGCCGCCCGGCGAAGGCCGTCTCGCCCACTGGCTGCACGAGCACGCCGAGGTGCTCGAGCGCACGGCCGTGGACGACGGCGGCGTGCGCTATCGCGTGCGCCTTAGCCCCGAGAAACGCGCTCGCCTGTCAGCCCAGATGCCATCGGTGCTGCCGGCGGCCAAGCCGGCCTGACATGGGCGGGACGCGGGTTAGGCTCCATCACTCCTGCCGGCCCGTTCCTCGATCTTGGCCCGCTCCCACAGGCCATCCATCTCGGCGAGCGTCGACTGGGCCGGGTGGCGTCCCTGCTCGTGGAGAAGCGCTTCGATGCGGCTGAAGCGCCGCTCGAATTTAGCATTGGCCGCACGCAAGGCGGCCTCCGGGTCGAGCTTCAGGTGCCGGGCCACATTGGTGACGACGAACAGCAGGTCGCCGAACTCCTCCTCGATCTGCTCTCGAGAGGCGCCCTCGCGGGCGGCCTCGAGCTCGGCCAGCTCTTCCTTCATCTTGTCCATGACGGGCGCCAGAGACGGCCAGTCGAAGCCGACCTTGGCTGCCTTGTCCTGCAGCTTGACCGCGCGCGTGAGCGCGGGCAGGGGCAACGGAACGTCGGCGAGGAGACCGGCCCTGGCCGGGATGCCAGGAGCCGCATTCCGGTCGTTGCCGGCAGCGCCGGTCCGAGCGTCCATCCGAGCGCGCTCGGCGGCCTTGTGTGCTTTCTCCTCGGCCTTGATCCGCTCCCAGAAGTCCTTGGCCGCCCCCGCCGAGCGGGCGGCCTGGTCACCGAAGACGTGGGGATGTCGGCGCTCCATCTTGCGGGTGATGCCGTCCACCACGTCGTCGAAGCCGAACGCGCCTTGCTCCTCGGCCATCCGAGCGTGGTAGACCACCTGGAGCAGGAGATCGCCGAGCTCCTCCTTGAGGTCGGGAAGGTCGCCGCGCTCGATCGCGTCGGCGACCTCGTAGGCTTCCTCCACGGTATAGGGGGCGATCGTGCGGAAGGTCTGCTCGAGGTCCCAGGGGCAGCCCGTGATGGGCGTGCGCAGGGCCGCCATGACCGCGATCAAGTCGGCGATGGTCTTGCGCGGGGCCTCGTCGCGCGGGGGCTGGACCATGATCGGGCTCCTCGGGTGGCCGCACTAGGTTCTTTGTCGTGCTTCTTGTCGGAAAACCGCGTCACACTTTTCCGGAAGCACTCGATGGCCTGAGAGTTAGCATGCTCGGGCGAGGGGCCAAGTGTGACGGATGCTCGTCCACAGCCCGCGAGCTGGCTTCATCAAGCTGTCGGGCTCGTGGTCGCTGCGGCGACGCTCACGCCGGGGCCGATCCGCAGCTCGCCATGTTTCGCATAAGGTATATTATGGAAAATTATCGCCCTCTAAGTCATACATAACCGATATTAACGTGAGTGGACGAAGCTGGCCAAAGCCTTCACTTTTCGCCCCGCTCGTGCTTGTCGGCGACCATCCGATCGAGCAGCCGTACGCCCCAGCCGGAGGCCCAGGACTGGCTGATCTCGCTCTTGGTCGAATCCATGGCGACGCCGGCGACGTCGAGATGCGCCCACGGCGTGTCCTTGATGAAGCGCTGAATGAACTGTGCGGCCGTGATGGCGCCGCCGAAGCGGCCACCGATGTTCTTCACATCGGCATTGCGCGAGTCGATCAGCTTGTCATAGGCCGGCGCCAGAGGCATGCGCCACACCTTCTCCCCGGTCGCCTCGCCGGCCTCGATCAGGTCGTTCGCCAGCTTGTCGTCGTTGGCGAACAGGCCGGCGTACTCCTTGCCGAGCGCAACCATGATGGCGCCCGTCAAGGTCGCGAGATCGACGATCAGCTTCGGCTTGAAGCGGTCCTGGGCGTACCAGAGCACGTCGGCCAGAACGAGACGGCCTTCCGCGTCGGTGTTGAGCACCTCGATGGTCTGGCCGGACATCGAGGTGACGATGTCGCCCGGACGCTGCGCGCTCCCCGACGGCATGTTCTCGACAAGCCCGATGAGCCCGACGGCATTGACCGCGGCGCGACGCTCGGCGAGCGCCTGCATGAGGCCGGTCACGCACGCGGCGCCGCCCATGTCGCCTTTCATGTCCTCCATGCCCTGGGCCGGCTTGATGGAGATGCCGCCGGTATCGAAGCACACGCCCTTGCCCACGAAGCACAAGGGCTTGGCGCGCTTGGATTTGGCCCCGTGCCATTGCATTACGGCCACCCGCGAGGGCCGCACACTGCCCTGGCCGACCGCCAGGAGGGCATCCATTTTGAGCGCCCTCAAAGCATCGACGTCGAGCACCTCGACCGATAGTCCTGTCCGCGCTAGCTCACGGGCCTTCTCGGCGAATTCCTCGGGCCCCAGCACGTTGGCCGGCTCGTTGACCAGATCACGCGCCAGAAACACGCCGGCCGCGACTGCGCTGCGCCGCGCAAAGGCTGCGCGCGCGCCGTCCGCATCACGGACGTGCACCACAAGCCGCGACAAGCCGTTGCGCGCGGGCTCGGCGCCGGCCTCCTCGCCCTGCTCCCGGCGGCGGGTGCGGTATTTCGTGAACGAATAGCTTCTGAGCAAAGCACCATAGGCAAGATCGGCGGCCACGTCGGCCGCGGCGCGATCTCCGATGTCGGCCACATCGACCACCAGGCTCGCCGCTTCGCCCTTGCGCTGGGAGAGTTGCCCGAGCGCATAGCCCCCGAGCGTAATCCAGTCCGCATCCTTGGCTTGTGCAGTCGCCCCGGCGCCGATCATGTGCAGACGCGCGGCTTTGAGCCCGGACGGGGCCAGTAGCTCGATCTGGGTGCGCGCCTTGCCTTTGAAATCCGCAGCCTCGGCCGCCCGCAGAAGTGCGCCATCGGCCTTGCTGTTGAGGTCTCGGACAAAGGGGCCGAACACCAGATCCTGGGCTGCCAGAACCGCTGCCGTGGTCTCGAGCGGGCTGTTGAGGGGCGCAAAATCGACGGTGAGGCGGTCGGGCATCCTGCCGATCCTTTTTGGGCTTGATCCGGGACCGGCGCCGCCTCGAAAAAGGAGCGGGTCGCGGACGTGCCACGGGTCATGCTGCATCGCCCGCACGGAGCAGGACGAAACGACCGCGGCGCAAGGGCTGAGACGTCTCGCCCCACATTAAGGGCTCCACGCCGAAGTGCAAGAGCAGGCCCCCCTCGCCACCCCACCGCTGCCCCGAAAAATCCAAGCTCCCTCGATAGTTGGGGACCATGGCGGTTTGTGGCAGGCCGAAATTCCGCCACCGTGGTATGCGACGCGCCAGGGCGTCAAATCTGCGGATGCACGTGCGCCGCACGCGGGGGAACAGCAAGCGGCCATGACGATCTTCGGCCGATACGTCTTTCGTCAGGCGGCGGGTGCGCTGCTGCTCATCCTGCTGTCCCTGTCCGGGATCGTGTGGATCGCGCTGGCGTTGCGTCAGCTCAATCTGGTCACCTCGCAGGGCCAAGACACGCTGACCTTCCTGATCATGACGACGCTGGCGCTGCCGAACCTGATGGGACTCATCGCGCCCATCGCTTTGCTGATTGCCGTCATCCACACGCTCAACCGCCTCAACGGTGACAGCGAGCTGATCGTGCTGACCGCGTCCGGCGCCACGATATGGACGGTGGCGCGGCCGCTGCTGCTGCTGGCGCTGCTGGTGTCGCTCGCGGTGTCCGCGGTCAACCACTTCGCCATGCCGTGGAGCCTGCGGCTGCTGCGCGACTTCGTCATCGAGGTGCGCACCGACCTCATCGCGCAGGTGGTGCAGCCCGGCCGTTTCTCGAGCCCCGAACCCGATCTCACGTTCCATATCCGCGAACGTACGTTCAACGGCGAGCTGCTCGGCATTCTCCTGCACGATGCGCGCGACCCCAAGCAGACGCTGTCCTATCTCGCCGAGAAGGGGATCATTGTGAAGCAGGGGACGACCTCGTTCCTGCTCATGAACAACGGCCATATCGTCCGCCGCTCCGGTACGGAGGAGGCGCCGCAGATCATCACCTTCGAGACCTACGGGGTGGACCTCGACCGGTTCGAACAGAAGGGGGAAGCCGCCGAGCTCAGGCCGCGCGAGCGCTATTTCTCGGAGCTCGCTTTCCCGGCACCCGATGATCCTGACTACAAGCGCCAGCCAGGTCATTTCCGGGCGGAGCTCCATGAGCGGTTCGCCAACCCGCTCTATCCGGTGGCGTTCGTGCTCATTGCGCTCGCATTCGTTGGTCAGGCGCAATCGACGCGCCAAAACCGGGTGGAGGCTGTCGTCCTCGGCTTCGTTTTGGCGGCGGCCTGTCGCCTGGGCGGCCTGGCGACTAACAACCTGGTGGTGCTGCGCGGGTCGTTCACGCCTGTGTTGTATCTCATTCCCATCGCGAGCATGCTGCTCGCTCTCCTGGTGATCCGCCTCAATGCCAACCCGCGCGGGGGGATCAACATCTGGATCGGCGCCCTCGAACGGGCGTTCGATGCTGTCGTGCGCCTCCTTCCCAAGCTGCCCCGCCGCCGCGCTGCAACGCAGCAGACCCAGGGGGCATCGTCGCCATGACGACCAACAAGACCTTGAGGCGCTATATCGCGCGCCGATTTCTGGTGACCGTGCTCGGCACGTTCCTGCTCTGCTCGGTCCTGATCTTCATGATCGATTTCGTGGAGATGCTCCGCCAGGCGGGCAAGTTCGGCAGCGTTTCGGCGCCCGTCCTGATCTGGATGACGTTGCTGCGCCTGCCGGCCTACACCGAAATCCTCCTCTCCTTTGCCGTGCTCGTCGGCAGCATCGGTGCCCTGCTCATGCTGAACCGCAAGAGTGAGCTCGCCGTGATGCGGGGCGCGGGTATGTCGGTGTGGCAGTTCCTGGGGCCAGGCGCGGCTGTCGCGTTCGCGCTGGGCGTGTTCGGGGTCACCGTCTACAACCCGATCGCGGCCTCGGCCCGCACCGAAGCCGAGCGCCTGTTCGCCGAGGCTTTCGGGCGGGAGGCCAATTTTCTGCGCACGCGCGGCGGCGGGTCCTGGCTCAGGCAGGACGGCATCGACGGTCCCTCGGTGATCAACGCGGGGGCGGCGACCAACAAAGGCTTGTCCCTGGTTGCGGTGACGGTCTTCCAATACGACCGCGACAGCCGCTTCGTGGAGCGGATCGACGGGCAGCGCGCCACCCTGGCCGAAGGCTATTGGCAGATCGAGAAGGTATGGGTCACGCGTACCGGCCGTGAACCCGAATTTTTCGATACCTATCTTTTGAGCACATACCTTACGCCCGAGCGTGTACAAGATGCCCTCGGCACGGTGCTCGCCGTGTCGTTCTGGGAGCTGCCCGCGCTGATCGAAGTCGCGGAAAAGGCGGGACTTTCCTCAACGCCCTACCGGATCCAGCAAGAGCTCCTGTTGTCCCGGCCGATCCTGTTGATTGCCATGGTGCTTTTGGGCGCGACTGTGTCGTTGCGGTCATTCCGGTCTGGGGGCATCCAGACTATGGTCATCACAGGGATGGTTGGGGGTTTCGGGTTCTTTCTCTTGGCAGAAGTTTCCCGTCAAATTGGGGTTGCTGGTCTGGTCGCGCCACGAGTGGCCGTCTGGATCCCGATCGTCTTCTCGACTCTCGTCTCAGTTACGGTGCTGTTGCACCAGGAGGACGGCTGAGTGATGCGTCGCGCGCGAACACCGCAAGTTGCTTGCGGCGGCATACGCGCTCTCGCCCGCCGAGTTCGATCGGCGGTGTGCGGGGGGGCGTTTGTTTGCGTGCTTCTGGCTGCCGGCGCGAGCGTTGCCGTCGCGCAGGACCCGAGCATCAAGTCCACGGCCACGAAGTCGAGCTCCTTCCCCAAGACGCCCGGCGGCTTCCTCGGCCCGGCGCGCAAGATCGACAAGACACAGCCGCTCTATCTGCAGGGCGATGAGCTGATCTATGACACCCGCGGCAATCGCGTGACCGCCAAGGGCAATGTCGAGATCTACTACAATCAGTACATCCTCACCGCCGACGAGGTGATCTACGACCAGAGCGCCAACACCCTGACCGCCGTCGGCAATGTGACGCTGAAGGAGCCGAACGGGCTCATCACCCGCGGCGAGCGGATCACGCTCACCGACGATTTCCGCGACGGTTTCGTCCAGCAGCTCAGCGTGGTGGCGCGCGACGACACGCGCATCGCGGCGGAACGGGCGGAGCGCCGCGAGGGCAACGTCACGGAATTTCACAACGGCCGCTTCACGCCGTGCCGCAACGATCCCGGCAAGCCACCGCTGTGGTGCGTCAGCGCCCAGCGCATCATCCACGATCAGCAGGCGGCGACCATCACCTATCAGGACGCGCAGTTCGAGCTGTTCGGCGTGCCCATCATGTACATGCCGTACTTCCAGCACCCGGATCCGTCCGTGAAGCGCAAATCCGGTTTCCTGCTACCCGATTTCGGGAGCTCGGAAACCCTCGGGTTCACGGCCGAGATTCCCTACTATTTCGCCCTGGCGCCGAACTACGACCTGACCTTCCATCCCATGTACTCGGCCAAGCAGGGCGTGCTCTGGCAGGCCGACTGGCGTCACCGGCTATCATTCGGCAACATCACCGGCACGTATGACGTGAAGGTCGCCTACATCGACGAGTCGGATGCCGACAACAAGCGCCGCGGCGCCAGCGACAACGATTGGGGCGGCAGCATCCAGACCCGCGGTCGCTTCTCGCTCTCGTCGTGGTGGCAGTTCGGGTGGGACGTGACGCTGGAAAGCGACGATACGTTCCGTCGGTTCTACAAGCTCGACAACATCCTGCAGACCGATCGCGTCAACAGCGTCTATCTGACGGGTCTCAGCGAGCGCAACTATTTCGGCGCACACCTCTATCACTTCGGCGGCCTGCTGATCGACGACACCTCGACGTCGGAAAGCAAGGTGCATCCCATCATCGACTACAACTACGTGTTCGCGGATCCGATCCTGGGAGGCGAGCTGAGCTTCAACGCCAATGCGTTGAGCTTCTCGCGCGACCTCAAGTTCACCGATGCGAACGGCGCGCTTCAATCGGCCGATTCCGGGTTGAACCGCGTCGTCGCCGACGTCAATTGGCGCCGCCGCTTCGTCGATCCGCTCGGGCAGACGTACACGCCGTTCGCCAACATCCGCGGCGACATCTACCACCTGACCAACTACGTCGATCCGGAGACGCGCCTGCTGGTCAACGACGACACGTTCACCCGCGGTGTGGCGTCGGCCGGTTTGCTCTACGCCTATCCGTTCGCGGCGGCGACGCAATCGGGCTCCCATGTGGTGGAGCCGATCGCGCAGATCATCACACGCCAGAAGTCGGTGGATCAGCGGCGCTTCCCCGACGAGGATGCGCGCAGCCTCGTGTTCGACGACACCAACCTGTTCGAGCTGGACAAGATGTCCGGCCTCGACCGCATCGAGACCGGCACGCGTTTGAACGCGGGTCTGCAGTACACCTTCCAGGCGAACACGGGCGGTTTCGCCCGCGTTCTCGCCGGCCAGAGCTACCAGCTCTCCGGCAACAACATCTATCAGAACCCGGGCGTGGACGCCGACGGCCGGTTCATCTACTCGCCGTCCAGCGGCCTCGAAACCAGCCGATCCGATTATGTGCTCGGGTTGTATTTGGCGCCGTCCTCGCTGTTCCGCACCATCGCGCAGGCTCGCTTCGACGAAGACAAACTCGACCTGCGTCGCGCTGACGTGTTCGCCGAAGCGAACTACGGTCCGTTCCTGGCGCAAGCCGTCTACACGTTCACGCAGGCCGATCCGGCGACCAACCTCGCGCTCGATCAGCAGGATATCCTGGGTACGGTCGGGCTTCGCCTGACCGACCGTTGGAGCGTGCTGGCGCAGATGCGCTATGACATCGATGCGGGCTTCCGCCTCCAGGACTCCTTGCAGTTGCGATATGCCGACGAGTGCTTCGTCCTGACGGCGACCTATACCGAGACGTTCATCGAGAACGTCGAACGTGACCTCCAGCCCGATCGTTCGCTGATGCTGCGGTTCGAGCTGAAGCATCTGGGCGAGTTCAAGTACAAGACCGACGTTCTCGACCACGTGTTTGCCCAAAACCAGCCGCCGGCACAGTGAGGCGGACTGGCCGTTGCCCGCCCGGACGTAGGCCTTTACCCTGGGCACGTCTTTCCAGACCTGCGCCTTGCCGGTGCCATCCTCATGTGGATAAGGACCATGAGGGGCCGACGGCAGGGGGTAAGATCGGGCGTCACGAATCAATGGGCGGCAAAAGAACGTGGGCGTAATGGTGAACGTCGGCACACCCCCCTGGCCCACATCTCATGTCGGGTTGTATTCCAGGTGTGCCGCCCTGCTTGCGGCGGGATTGATGTTGGCTGGGCCATCGTCGGTCTTCGCGCAGCAGCAGCTTCCCGGCATGGTCGTGACAGTGCCACAGGCCCAGCCGCAGACCGAGGCGGCACCGCAAGACCGCGGCGCCAAGCGGGCGCCCGCGAAGCAAGCGGCCCCGAAAGCTGCCCCATCCAAATCGGCAGCGGCATCGCCGGGAGGCGGGTCAGGGAGCGGCTCCGGGCAGTCGATCCTCGTGCTGGTCAACGATGATCCCATCACCGCCTACGAGGTCGAACAGCGCACGCGGCTGATGTCGCTGCAGACCAATATCAACGAGCGCGCACAGGAGGGTTTCAAGCGGCTGATCCAGGCTGAAAGCACGCAGCAGCGGTTGCGGGCCCTTCTCCAGGAGACCGTGCAAGCCCATCCCGGCAAGTCGCGCGAGCAACTGCTTGCAATCTTCGAGGAGCGCAAGAAGCAGTTCGCCCAGGACCTCCAGCGACAGGCGGTGGACAGCGCACGATCCGGCGTTCTGCCGGGGCTGAAGAAGGGCGCAATGCAGGAGCTGATCGAGGAGCGCCTCAAGCTGCAGGAAGCCAAGAAGCTGAGCATCACGGTCGAGGACGCTCAGGTCGACGACATCATCAAGGGTCTCGCCGAACGCAACAAGATGACCCCGGATCAGTTTGCCCAGCATCTGAAGGGCATGGGCGCCGACATCAGCTCCATGAAGTCGCGCTTTCGTGCCACCCTGGCCTGGAGCCAGGTGGTGCGCCGCAAGTTCAGCGCGCAAATCTCTATCGATCAGCGCGAGCTCGAGCGCATGGTGACCTCATCGACGGGCGGCGAGGACGACGTCTCCCTTCAACTCCAGCGCATTGTCCTGGCCACACCCGCCAAGCTCGACCAAAAGAGCATGGCGCAGCGGTTCGAAATGGCCGACAGCCTGCGCCGGCAATTCAAAGGCTGCGCGTCGATGGCGGCGCTTGCCGGCAAAGCCGCCGACGTCAAGTTCGAGAATATGGGGAACCGCAAAGCCTCGACGATCAGCGAGCCGACGCGGACCCTGCTGCTCAACGCCAAGGACAACGAGATGGTGCCGCCATCCGTCGCCGCGTCGGGGATCGAGCTCTACGCGGTCTGCGGGCGCACGGTTACCAAAGCGGACGACACCAAGCGGGATCAGGCGGCCCAGGAGCTGCAGCAGAAAGAGTTCGAAGTTCAGGCGCGGCGACATTTGCGCGACCTCAAGACCGATGCCCATATCGAATACCGGTGAGTGAATGGGTGCGGGGCCTACCAGATCTGCCGCGCACGATCGCACCCAGCGCGGGGTCATTGCCCTGACCATGGGCGATCCTGCCGGCATCGGGCCTGAACTCACTTTGAAGCTCTGGCACGAGGCATCACGCGGATCGCATGATCTTGGGTGCGCGATCGTGTTGTATGGCGATCCAATGGCGGTGTCGGACAGCGCGCGGACGCTCGGCTTCGGCGACCCGGTCGAGGTCGTTTCCGAACCGTCCGCAGCCCAGTTCATCTGGCCGGCGCGGCTGCCGGTGATCCCGGTTGTGCTCTCGCGACCGGCTCTCGCCGGGCGACCCGATGTGGCCAATGCCGCCGCCATCATCCAGTCGATCGAAGCGGCAACGGCGGCCGTCGCACGCGGGGATGCGCACGCCCTGGTGACCAACCCGATCGCCAAGAATGTCCTTTACGCGGCCGGCTTCGCCCACCCCGGGCATACCGAGTTCCTGGCGGAGCTCGCGGCGCGCCACTGGCCCGGGCGCACCTACTTTCCGGTGATGATGATGGCGTCGCCCGAGTTGCGGGTGGTCCCGTTGACCATTCACATCCCGATCTCGGCGGTGCCGGGGCACATCACCGAGCCGCTGATCCGCGATACCGTGCGCATCGTGCACGACGCTCTCATCCGCGATTTTTCGGTGCGCGGTCACGGGCCGCGCATCGCCGTGACCGGCCTCAACCCGCATGCCGGAGAAAGTGGTACGATCGGCCACGAGGAGCGCGACATCATCGCGCCCGCCATCGAGGCCCTGCGCAATGACGGGCTGTCGATCACTGGACCGCACGCCGCGGACGCGCTGTTCCGGCCTGAGGCGCGCCGCACGTATGACGCGGTGATCACCATGTATCACGATCAGGCCCTCATCCCGTCCAAGGCGCTTGCCTTCGACACCGGGGTCAACGTCACGCTGGGGCTGCCGTTCATTCGCACCTCTCCCGATCACGGACCGGCCTTCGACATTGCGGGGCGCGGGACGGCCGCAGCTTCCAGCCTGATCGAATCCGTGCGCCTCGCTGCCCAGATGTGCGCGAACCGGGCTGCTGCGCCGTGACTGAGCTGCCGCCGGGCGAGGCGCTCGCCGCCGGTGCCAGTCCCGATGGGCTGCCGCCGCTCAGGGAGGTCATCAAGGCGCTGGGCCTGTCCGCCAAGAAAAGTCTCGGGCAGAACTTCATCCTCGACCTTAATCTGACTCGCCGCATTGCCCGGATCGCCGGTCCTCTCGAGGGGCGCACGGTGATCGAGGTCGGCCCGGGGCCGGGCGGGCTGACGCGCGCGCTGTTGATGGAGGGCGCGCGCCGCGTCGTCGTCATCGAGCGCGACGAGCGCTGCCTGCCGGCGCTGGCGGAGATTGCCGCACGCTATCCGGGACGGCTCGAGGTCCATGCCGGCGACGCGCTGGATGCGGATTGGCCGGCTCTGCTCGGCACTGCCCGCGCGGCGACCATCGTCGCCAACCTCCCCTACGGCGTGGCCACCAAGCTGCTGATCGGCTGGCTGGAGACCGAGCCGTGGCCGCCGTGGTTCGACCGCATGGTCCTGATGTTCCAGAAAGAGGTCGCCGAGCGCATCGTCGCGCCGCCGGCCACGCGCGCCTACGGCCGCCTTGCGGTCATCTCCCAGTGGCGCGCCCGGGTCCGCCTTGCCATGACGCTGAAGCCCGAGGCATTCACCCCGCCGCCCAAGGTGGCGTCGGCCGTTGTCGAGTTCCACCCCAGAAATGAGCTGGTACCGCCGTGCTCGGTCAAGCTCCTCGGGAACCTGACGGCGGCCGCCTTCGGCCAGCGCAGGAAGATGCTGCGATCGAGCCTGCGTCAACTCGTGCCCGATCCCGAAGGGTTGCTTGCTGCGGCCGGCCTCGAGCCGACGCTCAGAGGCGAGCAGGTCAGCGTCAAGGATTTTGCCCGCCTCGCGCTGCTGCTGGAGCGCTCGAGTGCCGGACGAACGGCGGGATAAGGCAGGTTTACAGGCTCTTCTGCATCTCGCGGACGACATCGGAAAGCCCGAGCAACCGCTCCCGCCGCAGCCGTTCTGCCGTGAGGATCGAGCGCAGCCCGGTGACGCTGGTTTCCAGATCCGCATTGACGATGACGTAGTCGTACTCCGCCCAGTGGCTGATTTCCGCCGAAGCCTCCCGCATACGCCGGGCCATCGTCTGTGCCGAATCTTGGGCGCGCGCCTTGAGCCGCGCCTCCAGCACCGCGCCCGACGGCGGCAGCACGAACACCCGCACCAGATCTTGCGGTAGCTTTTCGACGAGTTGCTGGGCTCCCTGCCAATCGATGTCGAACAGCGTGTCGCGGCCCGCCGCGAGCGCCTCCTCGACCGGCAGCCGGGGCGTTCCGTAGAAGTTGCCGAAAACCTCCGCCCACTCGAGCAGCTCGCCTTCATCGCGCAAACGCTCGAACTCGGCCAGGTCGATGAAGATGTAGTCCTTGCCGTCGACCTCGCCCGCCCGCGGCGGTCGTGTGGTCACCGAGACCGAGAGGCGGATGTCGCGGTCGGCGTCGAGCAGGCGACGCGCCAGCGTGGTCTTGCCGGCTCCGGAGGGCGAGGACAGGACCAGCAGAAGGCCACGGCGATCGACAGCGGGTGCAGTGGTCACGGCGCTACTCGATGTTTTGGATCTGCTCACGCATCTGGTCGATGACCGCTTTGAGCCGAAGGCCCAAACCGGTGGTCTCCGAGTCGTTTGCCTTGGAGCATATCGTATTGGCTTCCCGATTGAACTCTTGGCTGAGGAAGTCCAGCTTGCGGCCCACCGCTCCCCGCGATGCGACGAGGTCGCGCGCCGCCTGGACGTGCACCATCAAGCGTTTCATTTCCTCCTCGATATCAAGGCGGGTTGCAAGCATGGCGGCCTCCTGATTGAGCCGCGCCTCGTCCAGCTTGCTCGACGCTTCCAGTACGCGCGCGACCTGTTCCTTGAGGCGTTGGCGTACGATCTCGGGGCGCCGTGCCGGCGCGGCGGCGATCGCCGAGACCAAATCCTCGATCTGAGCAAGTTGATCACTCAGGATGGCGGCCAGCCGGGAGCCTTCAGCTGCGCGCGACGCGGCGACGCCGGCGAATGCGGCTTCGAGAGCCTCGAACATCGCCGTCATCCGCTGCTCCGCTTCCTGCTCACTCTCGCGGGCCTCGACGATCTCGAGCACGCCGCGGATCGATAGCAGCGCGTCGACGCGGGGCGGCTCGCCACCGGCAATGGCGCGGACGCGCTGGGCCGCCGCCAGCACCTGAGCCAGTGCCACTTCGTTCAGTCGAATCTCGGAAACGCCTTCCTGACGCTTGACCACCAACGTGACCATCAGGCTGCCGCGCGCAAAGACCTTGGCTGCCGCATCCCTGATCCGCTGCTCGAATCCCTCGTACCCGGGTGGCAGCCGCATGCGCACGTCGAGGCCGCGCCCGTTGACGCTGCGCACCTCCCAGTGCCAGCTCGTGGCGCCGAGCGCCCCGTCTGCACGTGCGAATCCGGTCATACTGTTGAGGGTCATGATGATCGGCGTCCGAGGCGGCCTTGCCATTCCCGGCGGCGGCGGTCGCCATCACCAGAGGATGTGCAGGATTTTATCCGCCCGCCGGCGTCGCAACAAGATCAGCGACGACCGAGGGTATGGCTCGCGGTGGCCGGTGCCCGTGCCTTCAAGGGGTCCGTTTTGGCTTGCGGACCGGCAGCGGAACGTCCGCCTCAGCGGGTCGAGCCTGGGCGGCGCCCTGCTGGCCGGCCGCGGACGATGGGCCCACGCCGCCCTTGGTTTCCGCGGCGTCGTCGTTGGCATCCGTCTGCGATCCCGGCTTCGCCGCTGCGGTCTGCCGCGCGCGGATGTCCTTCTCCACTTTCCGCCAGGTCGCGACCGCTGAATTGTGATCCTTCAGTGTTTGCGAGAAAACGTGCCCGCCGCTGCCGTCGGCGACGAAATACAGATCCGCGGTCTTGGCCGGATTGAGCACGGCTTCGATCGCGGCGCGCCCAGGGTTGCAGATCGCAGACGCCGGCAGGCCATCGATCTGATACGTGTTGTGCGCGGTCTTCTGCTGAATCTCACTGCGGTAGATCGGTCGTCCCCATTGCACCTGACCACCGAACAAGCCGTAGAGAATGGTCGGGTCTGACTGGATGCGCATGCCCTGCTTGAGGCGGTTGAGGAACACGGCTGCAACTCGCGTCCGCTCGTCCTGGCGCCCCGTCTCCTTCTCGACGATCGAGGCCAAGATCACAGCCTCCGCAGGCGAGGCGAAAGGAAGGCCCGGCTGACGTGCGGCCCACGCCTTCTCGAGAAACTCGCGCTGCTCCTCGATCATCATGTCGATCAGGGCCTGCCGGCTCATACCGCGCGAAATCTTGTAGGTATCGGGCAGCAACGCGCCCTCGGGGGGAACTGCTGAGGCCTCGCCCGACAAATTGGAATCCGCTTTCAACCGCTCGACAATCTGGTGGCTGGTCAACCCCTCGGGAACGGTTACCCTGAGGAGGACAGCCTTGCCTTCCCCGAGCAGATCAGCCACCTGCCGCATGCTGGCGCCGGGCTGGAACTCGTACTCGCCGGCCTTGAATTGAAGCGGCTTGCCACCGAACCAGGTCGCGAAATAGCGGGTCACGTAGTGCGCGACGAAGACGTGATGACTGGAGATGACCCCATCAGCCTCCAAGCGTTGCGCGATATCGCGGGCTCCCTCGCCCCGGCGCACGACCGCGGTCTTGTTGGTGGTCAGTGGCCCGGCGCGATCGACCTCGCGCGTGAACCAGAATACGCTGGCGCCGCCGACAGCCAGTACGATGACGACCAGCGTCAGCAATCCGTTGAGAGCTCTGAGAATGGGGCTCAGGCGCCGCGCCTCAGTGCGGGTCCGGCTCCCGCGAGGACGCGAGGGAGCCCGCGTCGGCTCCAACATCTCGGACGGGCTCCTCGGCATCAGCCCCGGCGGATTGAGTCTAGGCTCTCTCCCCGTGCGGCGACTGCTCATCCCTTGCTCCGGCGAAACGAGCACGGGACCGCGCTTGCGCAGCCCCGGGCCCCAGAATCCTTTCTATAGCGCCCAAGCTTGCCTAGGAATATGGCAAAACCCGGAGTGAGCCCTATCGACTCACCCCAGCCGAGGGCTCCTACGCTGCAAACCGGCGCAGGACCAGCGATGCGTTCGTCCCGCCGAATCCAAATGAATTGGATAGAACTGTATTGATCTGCCGCTGCTTAGGCTTGTGTGGAACAAGATCAATGGCGGTTGCCACCGATGGATTGTCGAGGTTGAGGGTCGGGGGCGCCGTGTTGTCGCGAATGGCGAGCACACAGAAGATCGCCTCCACCGCCCCGGCAGCGCCGAGCAGGTGCCCGATCGCCGATTTGGTCGATGACATAGCCAGCTTGCCGGCGGCATTGCCGAACAGGCGCTCGACGGCGCCGAGCTCGATTTCGTCGCCCATCGGGGTCGATGTCCCGTGGGCGTTGACATAGTCGATGTCGCTCGGCTGAACACCGGCGCGCTTGAGGGCCGCCTTCATGCAGCGGTAAGCGCCATCGCCGGTTTCTTCCGGCGCAGTGATGTGGAATGCATCGCCGGACAGGCCGTAGCCGATGATCTCGGCGTAGATCCTGGCGCCGCGCGCCTTCGCGTGCTCGAGCGCCTCGACCACAACCACACCAGCGCCTTCGCCGATCACGAACCCGTCGCGATCGCGATCATACGGCCGCGAGGCCTTGGTCGGTTGGTCATTGAACCCCGTCGAAAGAGCGCGGCAGGCGGCAAATCCGGCGAGCGCAATCCGGCAGATCGGGCTTTCCGCGCCTCCGGCGACCATCACGTCGGCATCGCCCAGCGCGACGAGACGCGCCGCGTCGCCAATCGCATGGGCACCCGTCGAGCACGCCGTCACCACCGCATGGTTGGGGCCCTTGAGCTTGTGCTTGATCGAGACGTACCCCGACGCTAGGTTGATGAGCCGACCGGGAATGAAGAACGGGCTGACACGCCGCGGTCCCTTGGCGGCGAGCAGCAGCGACGTCTCGGCGATGCCGTTGAGGCCACCAATGCCCGAGCCGATGAGCACACCGGTCCGCTCCTGCTCGTCGGCCGTCGTGGGTTTGTAGCCCGAATCGGCCAGCGCCTGATCGGCCGCGCCCATCGCGTAGACGATGAAGTCGTCGACCTTGCGCTGCTCCTTCGGCTCCATCCACTCGTCAGGATTGAACGTCCCTGCGGAGCCGTCACCGCGCGGCACGAAGCACGCGATCTGGCTGGTGATGTCGGAGACCTCGAACTCGGTGACGCGACGAGCCCCGCTCTTGCTTGCGAGTAGACGCTCCCACGTGGCCTCGACGCCGCTGGCCAGCGGGGTCACCAGACCAAGACCCGTAATGACTACGCGCCGCATGCCCCACCCGGATTGGCGTTTCGTTCCAAGAAATCCGGCGACCGGGCGATCCAATCCGTCGGCCGCCTCGCAGTCGACGCCATCCCGATCAGGCGGCGCTGGCGTTTTTCTCGAGGAACTTCACCGCATCGCCGACAGTCAGGATGTGCTCGGCGGCATCGTCCGGAATCTCGCACCCGAACTCTTCCTCGAAGGCCATGACCAGCTCGACCGTGTCGAGACTGTCGGCGCCGAGATCGTCGATGAACGACGCATTCTCCGTGACCTTCTCGGCCTCGACGCCGAGGTGCTCCACGACGATTTTCTTTACGCGCTCCGCGACATCGCTCATTGTTTCGTCCCTCGCGTCCTGATTTCTCTCACTAGCGTTTCGATTTCGCGCCGGAGACAGCGGTGTGTGACCTTACCGTCTTCCAAGGCGATCTACCTTAGTCCGTGTCCCGAGGCATTGGCCGAGCCTGGGAACAGCCGTGTTTTCCCCAAGTACCACCCCGAAAAGCAGGCGGCTCGTAACACACTTCCCCAGGCTTGACCAGCGCTGGTCGACGCACGCTAGGGGCCGAATTTCCGGGGTCTCGGGGGCCGGAATTGCAGGCAACTACACCATAACCATCCCACCATTGATGTGCAGGGTCTGGCCCGTCATGTAGCGGGCCTCCTCGCTTGCCAGATAGAGGGTGGCCGCGGCGATATCCTCGGGAACACCAAAAACACCGGCTGGAATGACCGCGGCGATGGTTTCCGTCTGCTTCTCGTTCAGAACATCCGTCATCGCTGTTTTGATGAAGCCCGGCGCGATGCAGTTAGCGGTAATGCCGCGGGCAGCCACCTCGCGGGCGATCGACTTCGTCATGCCAACCAGGCCGGCTTTGGCGGCCGCGTAGTTGGCCTGCCCCGGGTTGCCGATAACGCCCGAGATCGAGGCGATGTTGATGATCCGGCCCCACTGCCGGCGCATCATGTTGCGAACCGCAGTTCGGCTTAGAACAAAGGCGGCGGTCAGGTCGACGGCGAGCACCTGATCCCACTCGTCATCCTTCATGCGCATGAACAGATTGTCCTTGGTCACGCCGGCATTGTTGACCAGGATGTCGAGGGTGCCGAGCTTGGCCTCGGCCTCGCCGGCGAGCTTCTGCACCTGGGCGCGCTCGGACAGATTGCACGGCACAATGTGGACACGCTCCTTGAGCTGGCTTGCGAGCGCGTCGAGCTTGTCGGCCTTGGTGCCGCTGATCGCCACGCTGGCGCCGGCCGCGTGCAGCGCCCGCGCAATCGCACCGCCAATGCCACCGGTTGCGCCGGTGACCAGCGCTCCCTTCCCTGTCAGATCGAACATAGAGGCTCCTCGAGCTAGCGGCCCAGCGCCGCAATGGCGGGTTCGATGTCGGCGGGAGTGCCCACAGACAACGCATTGGCATCCTTCAGTATTCGCTTGACGAGGCCGGCCAGGACCTTGCCCGAACCGATCTCCACGTATTGGGTCACGCCCGCGTCCGACATGGTCATCACGCACTCGCGCCAACGCACAGTGCCGGTGACCTGCTCGACGAGGCGCCGCTTGATGTCGGCTGGGTCGGAGATCGGCTGGGCGAGGACGTTGGCGACGACCGGCACAGCCGGCCTCCTCACGTCGACGCCCTCAAGGGCGGCGGCCATGGCATCGGCTGCAGGTTGCATCAACGCGCAGTGGAAGGGCGCGCTGACCGGCAGCGGCATGGCGCGACGTACCCCATGCTTCTTGCCGATCTCGGCGACGCGATCGATCGCCGCCTTGGAGCCGGACAGGACGACTTGGGTGGGCTCGTTGTCGTTGGCGACCTGGCAGACATCGCCCTGAGCGGCCTCGGTGGCCACCGCCCGCGCGACGTCGAGCCCGACGCCCAGCAAGGCTACCATCGCACCCTGGCCGACCGGGACGGCCTGCTGCATCGCTTGGCCACGAGTTTTCAACAGGCGCGCCGCGTCTGCGAGCGTGAAGGCGCCGGCCGCCGCCAGAGCCGAGTATTCGCCAAGCGAGTGCCCGGCGACCAGCTTCACGCGGTCTTTCAGCGACACCCCCCTTTCCCGCTCGAGCACCCGAACGACGGCCATCGAGACCGCCATCAGCGCCGGTTGGGCATTCTCAGTTAGCGTCAGGGTTTCCTTTGGCCCGTCCCACATGATCGCAGACAGCTTTTGGCCCAGTGCGGCGTCGACCTCCTCGAAGACCTCGCGGGCGACGGCGAACGTCTGGGCCAGATCCCGCCCCATTCCGACGTCCTGACTGCCCTGCCCCGGAAAGATGAATGCGACCGTCATATTCTTGGCCTGACATCCTGCGCTGAGGACCGCCCCGCGCCCAATCGGCGGGGTCCGGTGAGTTGCATTGGCGCGGCTTTAGCCATGGCTTGCGGCAGCCTGTCAAGCGCGCAGCGTTCGAAATCCCTTGCTCCCAGGGGGTGGTTGGCGATATGAGAGGCCGCGTTAAACATCCCTCGGCCGGGGGCTGAACGGAGGGCCGCATCTGGCGGCAGGGCTTTGGGCCCACTCCTCCCGTGTCCCCGCTCTTCTGGGTCGTCTTTTGAGCCTTTCCACCGCCAGCACGGCGGCATCCGGCTCACAAGGGGCTTTGCGCCGGGGGTCCGAAAGCTGAGGAAAGGCAAACCACTCATGCCTCTATATGAGCATGTTTTCCTAGCGCGTCAGGATGTTTCGACCCAGCAGGTCGAGGCTCTGACCAAGGAATTCAGCCAGGTCATCACCGAAGGCGGCGGTAAGATCGGCAAGACCGAGTATTGGGGCTTGAAGTCCCTCGCCTACAAGATGAAGAAGAACCGCAAAGCTCACTTTACGCTTATGAACATCGATGCGCCGCCCGCAGCCGTTGCGGAAATGGAGCGTCGGATGGGCATTTCGACGGATATCATCCGCTTTCTGACCACCCGCGTCGAGGCGCACGAGACCGAGCCTTCCGCTCCGATGCGCAAGAGCGATCGCGATGATCGGCGTGACGGCGACCGTGGCGGCTTCCGTGGCGGTGAGCGCGGCGGGTTTCGCGGCGGCGGCGGTGGTGGTGGTTTTCGCGGCGGCGGTGGTGGCGGTGGTTTTCGCGGCGGCGGCGGGGGGGGCGGTGGCTTCCGCGGCGATCGCGAGGGCGGCGAGGGCCGGCCCGAGCGCGAAGGCTCCACGTTCCGGCCGCGTCCTTCGGGCGGCTTCCGGTCGGATCGCGACAGTGGCGATGCGCCGCGTCCACCGCGTCCTCCCCGGGATACCGGGCCAGGTTCGGGATCGGAGGGCTAAGTCATGGCAGAAATCGCTCAAGGCGGCCCGCGCCGCCCTTTCCATCGTCGGCGCAAGACGTGTCCGTTCTCCGGCGCGAGTGCACCCAAGATCGACTACAAGGACGCCCGCCTGCTCGGCCGATATGTGTCGGAGCGCGGCAAGATCGTACCGAGCCGTATCACCGCTGTTTCGGCCAAAAAGCAGCGCGAGCTCGCCAAGGCGATCAAGCGGGCTCGCTTCCTCGGGCTTCTGCCCTATGTCTTGAAGTGAACGACGCTGGCGCCGGCGTAGCGCGGGCGCCAGGAAATGACACGTGAGGTTGGGGGGTCCGAACGAACGCGTTCGGAAGACCCCTCTAACCGCCACCGCGCGGGACAGCTGGACGACATGCCTATTGCCTTCATCATTGGCCTCGGTGCTGGCCTGGTCTCCGCGCTGCTGTTCGCATCGGCGACCACGGGCACGCTGCTCGGGCTGTTCTTCCTGTTCCTGCTGTCGCCGCTTCCCGTTGCCATAGCCGGCCTCGGTTGGAGCTGGCGCGCCGCGGCGGTGGCCGCAGTCACGGGGGCGGCTTTTGTGGCCGTGATCGGCGGGCCCCGCACCGCCGCCTTCTACTTTCTGGTGCTCGGCTTGCCGACGGCGCTGCTGTGCTATCTGACGTTGCTCAATCGTCAGGTCGCGGATGACCCGCGGGGCCACGAACCCGTCATCGAATGGTATCCGATCGGCCGTGTCGTTGCCGTTGCCGTCGTCTGCGCCGGGACGCTTGCGACGTTCGCCCTGGTCACCGCGGCTGGCGACATGGACGAGTTGCGCGCCGCGTTGCGCGCCACGTTCGAGCGCGTGTTCGTGCAGCAGTTGCCCGCCACCGACCCCACGGCGCCTAAGCTCGGCGAACGCGAGATCGCAGCCTTCACCGAGCTGATGGTGGTGAGCTTCGCGGGCATCATCGCGACGACCTGGATGCTGATCGCGACCGTCAACCTGTGGTTGGCTGCCCTGGTCATCCGTCAGTCGGGCCGGCTGCTGCGCCCCTGGCCAGACCTTTCTGCACTCGCGCTGCCGCGGACGACCTCGGTGGCCTTTGCCGTGGCCATCGCGCTGACATTCCTGCCCGGCTATCCCGGGCTGATCGCCTCGGGCTTCGCGGCCGCGCTCTTGTTTGCCTTCATGCTGGTGGGCCTGGCCATCGTCCACCACATCTCGCGCGGCAGCACCGTTCGCCCGCTGATTCTCGGCGGGGTCTATGCGGCCCTCGCCTTTCTCAATCCGTTGAGCGGCCTCGCCCTCGCACTGGTCGGTATCGCCGAGCCCTTTTCTCCGCTGCAACGGCGCTGGCCGTTGCCACCTTCCCCGCCAACCCGATAGTTGTCATTCGAACGTCAGGAGTGAGTGAAATGCAGGTCATTCTATTGGAACGCATCGGCCGCCTTGGCCAAATGGGTGACATCGTCAATGTGAAGAACGGCTTCGCGCGCAATTTTCTCCTTCCCCAGGGCAAGGCGTTGCGTGCCTCCAAGGAGAATATCGCGGAGTTCGAGACACGCCGCGGGCATCTGGAAGCGCGCAATCTCGAGCTGAAGACGGAAGCGGAAGCGGTGCTCGCCAAGCTCGACGGCAAGCAGTTCATCGCCATTCGTCAGGCTGGCGATACCGGTCAGCTCTATGGATCGGTCTCCCCGCGCGATATCGCGGACGTGGTCGAGAGCGAGGGCTTCGGCATCGATCGCCGACAGGTCGTTCTCGAGAAGCCGATCAAGACCCTCGGCATCCACCTAGTCAAAGTGGCCTTGCACCCTGAGGTTATTGCCCGGATTACCGTCAATATCGCCCGCTCTGCGGACGAGGCCGAGCGCCAGCTCCGCGGCGAGGATGTCACGGTTGTTCGCGACGAGAAAATTCAGCTCGAGACCTTTAATCCGGATGCCTTCGAGGAGGGTGCTGCTCCCAAGCCGGAGGCGGACGGCGACGCCAAGGAGGCCTGATCCCTCCCGCCATGTCTCGCGGCAATTTCCAAAACGCCGGGCTTTGCGCCCGGCGTTTTTTTGCAGTGCACGCATGCCTCCGGCCTCCTCCCCTTTCAATCGCGGTGGCAGTCGCTATATTTTTCTGTCGCGGGGTCCTTGGCCGCTGCGGGGTGAGCGGTCGCATCAGTTCGTGGAAACGACAGGATGCAACATGTTCCGACCGCTTCACTACATTCTGCAGCGCTCCGTTTGTGCCGGTCACCTGATCGTCCACGATTCATCGGGTGTCGCCCACCACTTCGGTAATGGCTCCGGCCGCCACATCACCATCCGCATTCAGGATCGCGCCACGGAGCGCGCCGTCGCGTTCGACCCGGCCCTCGCGGTCGGCGAAGCCTACATGGACGGCCGCCTGATCATCGAATCCGGTAGTCTCTACGATTTCATCGAGTTGCTGCTACGCAATCATGCGGATCTACGGCTGCCGCCATGGGCGAAATCGCTGGAGGGTGCCCGTCAAGCGACCCGGCGGCTGATGCAGTTCAACCCCTCTGCGCGGGCCCGCCGCAACGTCGCCCACCATTACGACATTGAGCGCGAGGTCTACGACCTCTTCCTCGACGCGGACCGACAGTATTCGTGCGCCTACTTCACACCGGGTGCGGACCTCATCGAGGCGCAGCATGCCAAGAAGCGCCACATCGCCGCCAAGCTGGCCGTGGAGCCGCATCATCGCGTGCTCGACATCGGCTCGGGGTGGGGCGGACTTGCCCTCTATCTGGCCGACGCCACGGGAGCGGAGGTCAAGGGTATCACGCTTTCGACGGAGCAGATCAAGATCGCGCGGGAGCGGGCCCGCTCCCGCGGGCTCGATCGCGCCGTGACCTTCGATCTGGAGGACTACCGTCACGTGAGCGGGAGCTTCGACCGCATCACCTCGGTCGGCATGCTCGAGCACGTTGGGGTCAACCACTATGCCCGCTATTTCGGCCAGATCGCGCGGCTGCTGCGCGACGATGGGGTGGCCCTCATCCACTCGATCGGCCGCTCCGATGGGCCGGGGCACACCAACCCGTTCATCTCGAAGTACATCTTCCCCGGCGGCTATTTTCCAGCGCTCTCCGAAGTGCTGCCGGTGATCGAGCGGGCGGGCCTCATCGTCAATGATGTCGAAATCCTGCGGTTCCATTACGCCGAGACCCTCAAGGCCTGGCGCGAGCGCTTCCTGGCCCAGCGCGACCGCGCCGTCGCACTCAAGGGCGAGGCGTTCTGCCGGATGTGGGAGTTCTACCTGGCGGGCTCGGAGGCGGCCTTCCGGATGCAGGGCTTGATGGTTTTCCAAGTCCAACTCACCAAGCGTCTGGATGTTCTGCCGATCATCCGTGACTACATGTTGGACACGGAACGGCGGCTCGCGCGCGGCAGTAGGCCGTTCCAGCGACCGGAGTTGTTGGCGGGGGAATGACTTTCCCTCGCCTCAACCGATTCGGCGACCGCTCAGCAAGCTCAATTTGCGCCGGGTGTGCATAGCGGGGATCGCTACACGGGCGGTGCGTCGGTTTTTTCTTGCGGGTCGCGGAATCGGGTAGCGTCCCCGGCATGAACCAGCCCGCTCTCCTTCTCTCCCAAAAGCCCAAGACGCAGACGACTGCTGACGAGGCTTTGCCGCTTCGCCAGCCGCCCTACAATATCGAGGCCGAACAGGCCCTTCTCGGCGCCATCCTCGTGAATAACGAGGCGTTGGATCGCGTCGCCGGGTTTCTCGACGCGGCCCATTTCTTCGACCCTCTCCACCAGCAGATCTATGAGGTGGCGGGCAAGCTCATCCTGGCCGGCAAGCAGGCAACGCCGATCACGTTGCGCACGTTCTTTGAGAACGCGGCGCCGATCGAGCCCAATCTCACTGTGCCGCAATACCTTGGGCGCCTCGCCGCCAGCGCCACAACGATCATCAATGCGGCCGACTACGGTCGCACCGTCTACGACCTCGCCACCCGCCGTGCGCTGATCGTGATCGGCGAGGATCTGGTCAACACGGCCTACGATTCGCCGGTCGACTTTCCGCCGGAGACTCAGATTCAGGAAGCCGAGAGCCGACTGTACGATCTCGCCGAAAGCGGCAAATACGGCCAGGGCTTCCTGTCGTTTGGGACGGCACTGACGCACGCCATCGACATGGCCAACAGCGCCTACCAGCGCGATGGCCACCTGTCGGGTCTTTCGACAGGTCTCACCGACCTCGACAGTAAGCTGGGCGGGCTGCAGTCGTCGGATCTCATCATCCTGGCCGGACGCCCGTCGATGGGCAAGACCGCGCTGGCGACCAATATTGCCTACAACATTGCGCGCGCGTACAGCGCCGAGAAGCTCCCCGACGGCTCCCTCAAGACGACCGATGGGGGCATCGTCGGGTTCTTCTCGCTTGAGATGTCGGCCGAGCAGCTCGCCACCCGCATCCTTTCCGAGCAAGCCGAGATTGCCAGCGAAAAGATCCGCCGCGGCATGATCACCGAGGAGGAGTTCCGCCGCCTGGTCGAGGTCAGCCAAGTCATGTCGCAGGCGCCCCTGTTCATCGATCAGACCGGCGGCATCTCCATTGCCCAGCTCGCGGCCCGCGCCCGCAAGCTGAAGCGCCAGCGGGGATTGAGCGTGCTGGTGGTCGACTATCTCCAGCTCTTGACCGGCTCCCGCCGCGTGTCTGAGGGTCGCGTCCAGGAGGTGTCGGAAATCACCACCAGCCTCAAGGCGCTGGCCAAGGAGCTCAATGTTCCGATCATAGCGCTCTCCCAGCTCTCGCGTGCTGTCGAGCAACGTGAGGACAAGCGGCCACAGCTCTCGGATTTGCGTGAGTCGGGGTCGATCGAGCAGGATGCGGATGTGGTCATGTTCGTCTTCCGGGAGGAGTATTATGTGGAGCGGCGCAAGCCGTCGGAGTCCAACGTCGAAGAGATGCACAAGTGGCTTGCGGAAATGAACCAGGTGCACGGCAAGGCCGAGGTGATCATCGGCAAGCAACGCCATGGGCCTACGGGCACGGTGCAGCTTGCATTCGAGGCCAACTTCACTCGCTTCGGAAATTTGGCGCGCGAGTATCATCGCGAGCTCGCTCACGATTGACGAAGTCGCGGCCGGCGACAGAGGCGGCAGCACTATGAGCCAAGTCCTAGAGCTCGATCGTGCCGCCCCTGGCGAGCCGATCCCACCGGAAGCCCGTGCCGTTCTGCATATCGACCTCGCCGCGTTGCGGGCCAACTGGGCACGGCTCAACGTCGTCTCTGGGAGCGCGGAGTGCGCCGGCGTCGTGAAGGCGGATGCCTACGGCCTGGGACTCGAGCAGATTGCCGCGGCGCTGACCCGGGAGGGCTGCAAAACCTTCTTCGTCGCCACGCTCGGCGAGGGGCGCCGCGTGCGGGCCGTGCAGCCGGGCGCCGTCATCTACGTTCTGGACGGCCTACTACCCGGCGCGGAAGCGCACTATGCGGGTTTCGATCTACGGCCGGTGCTGTCAGGGCCCGACGAGGTGCGGGAGTGGGCCGCCTTCTGCCGCTCCGAGCGGCGGCGCCACCCCGCCGCCATCCAGATCGACACCGGCATGAACCGCCTGGGCCTCAAGGCCGCAGAGGTTGAGGTGCTGGCGTCGTCCGCCGACATCCTGGGTGCGTTCGACGCTTCGCTGGTGATGAGCCATCTGGCCTGCGCCGACGAGCCCGATCACCCGATGAACGTACGCCAGCGCACCCTGTTCGATGTTCTGAGGCGCCGGTTGCCGCCAGCCCCGGCGAGTCTCGCCAATTCAGGTGGAACCTTCCTCGGGCCGGACTATCACTATGACCTCGTGCGCCCCGGTATCGCGCTCTACGGCGGGCGGGCGTTCGAGGGGCGGCCAAACCCCATGCAAACCGTGGTGCGGCTGTCGGCTCGCATCCTGCAGACCCATGAGGCCGCGCCTGGGGAGGTCGTGGGCTACGGCGCGACGTTCCAGGTCGACCGGCCATCGCGGATCGCTACGATCGCGTGCGGCTATGCGGATGGGTTCCTGCGCGCCTTGAGCGGCCCAACCGGGCATCCCGGACCGGCCGGCTACATCGGTCCGCACCCGGTTCCGCTGGTCGGGCGCGTGTCGATGGACCTGATCACGCTCGATGTCACGGATGTGCCGGTCGAACTCGCGCATCGCGGCGCCTGGGTGGAAGTCATGGGGTCCCGCGTCACTCTCGACGATCTGACCGATCGCGCCGGGACCATCGGCTATGAGTTGCTGTCGCGGCTGAGCCGCCGCGTTCATCGCATTTACGAGGGCTGACATTGGCCAAGGTTCAGCGCAGCGCGTTCGTCTGCCAGAGCTGCGGCGCGGTTTCCACGCGCTGGGCGGGCAAATGCGCAAGCTGCGGGGAGTGGAATACGATTGTCGAGGAGGCCGCCGCGGCCCAGCCGCCCGGAACCGGTCTCGCCCGCGCGGCCCGGGGCCGCGTCATCCCACTCGAGCCGCTGCAGGGTGCGACCGAGGAGGCGGCACGCATCCCGACCGGGTTGGCCGAGCTCGACCGCGTCACCGGAGGCGGCATCGTGCCGGGGTCCGCGCTGCTGATCGGCGGCGAGCCTGGGATCGGCAAGTCCACCCTGCTCCTCCAGTTGGCGGCATCGTTGGCGCGGCGGGGGCAGCGGATCATCTATTTTTCAGGTGAAGAGGCGGCAGCACAGGTGCGGCTGCGGGCCGAGCGGCTCGGGCTGGCACAGGCGCCGGTCGCGCTGGCGCCGGAAACGAACCTGGCCAACATCCTCGCAACGTTGGCCGATGGCCGTCCGCCGGATCTCGTCATCGTCGACTCGATCCAAACCCTATGGGTCGATGGCCTCGAGTCTGCCCCCGGCACCGTTGGCCAGGTCCGTGCCGCGACCCAGGCGCTGGTCCGCTTTGCCAAGGCCGAGCGCAGCGCGTTGATGCTGGTTGGCCATGTCACTAAGGATGGTCAGATCGCCGGCCCCAAGGTGATCGAGCACATGGTCGATACCGTGTTGTATTTCGAAGGCGACCGCGGCCATGCCTATCGAATCCTGCGGGCGGTGAAGAATCGCTTCGGCGCCACCGACGAGATCGGCGTATTCGAGATGGCGACGGACGGCCTGCGAGAGGTGGCCAATCCCTCGGAACTTTTCCTCGGAGACCGGGATGGCGTAAGTCCGGGCGCCGCCGTCTTTGCCGGTGTCGAGGGAACGCGGCCCATTCTTGTGGAGATCCAAGCTCTTGTTGCGCCATCGTCGCTGGGCACCCCGCGCCGCGCCGCGGTCGGCTGGGATTCCGGGCGTCTGGCAATGATCCTTGCCGTCCTCGAGGCCCGTTGCGGCGTCAGTTTTGCTCAACACGATGTTTACCTGAACGTGGCGGGCGGGTTGAAAGTGGCCGAGCCTGCCGCTGATTTGGCGGCCGCGGCGGCGCTCCTGTCGTCCCTATCCGGCATTGCTCTTCCGTCAGATCGGGTCTTTTTCGGTGAAATCAGCCTTTCCGGCGCCGTGCGGGCGACGGCCCACATGACCACCAGACTGCGGGAGGCGCAAAAGCTGGGGTTCAAGAGCGCCGTTCTTCCCCAGGCCGGCGAGATCGAGGAACAGGGCCTCAAGCTATCCATGTCCAGGGTTTCTCATTTGAAGGAGCTTGCCGCGGCTCTGCCGGCATGCCACTGAACCCCGGCGGCAGCGGAGCGTGCGCCGCCACAGTCAGACGCGAGGACTACGACTGATGATCGGGCCTCTGACCTACCTCGATGCAGCCTTGCTCGCGATAGCGTTCCTGTCCGGCCTCCTCGCCATGTACCGCGGGCTCACACGCGAGGTCTTGTCGATCCTGTCGTGGGCGGTTGCGGCCGGCGCGGTGCTGTATTTCGTGCTGAGCCAGCGCAAGTTCGCAGAAGAGATGGCCCAGCAGATCGGCGCTCCGGTTCCGATCGCCCAGGTGGGGATCGGTGCTGTCATTTTCCTGATCGTACTGGTGGTCATTCACCTGATCACGGCTCGCATCTCGGACACGATCCTAGACAGCCGGGTCGGCGTTATCGACCGCATCCTCGGCCTTGCTTTCGGTCTCGCGCGAGGCTTCGTGCTGATCGTCATTCCATACATGTTCTACGAGTCATTTGTTCCCGATCCCCAACACCAGTACCCTTGGATCCGTGAGTCGAAGTCGCTTCCCTTCATCAAGCGGACCGGGGAGACCTTCAGGACGATTCTGGTCCGCTACGCGCCGGCATCGTTCTCGGCTCCCGAGCAGCAGCAGCAAGGGTCGCTGGGTGGCTTCTGGGTACAAGATGTCGCTCTGGTGGTCGTGCCGGCGGAGCGTATATGTGGCATGCGTCTGGGCGCTGAGCCCACTGGCGACCGGGCGGATCACGCAGAGGCTCAGCATTGGCCGGCTTAGGCGTCACGCGGGAGGCACTGATGGCACGGTTGACGGAGCCCGGGCAGGCACAGGACGCCCCACCAGGAGGCGACAGGGTGCATGACGACCGGCTCCGCGAAGAATGCGGAATCTTCGGCATTCTTAACCATGACGATGCTGCAGCCATTACCGCGCTCGGTCTTCACGCGCTTCAGCACCGGGGCCAGGAGGCGGCCGGTATCGTTACCTTCGACGGCACCCATTTCCATCCCGAGCGCCGCCTCGGTCTCGTGGGCGACAACTTCAACCAGGCCAGCGTCATCGGACGGCTCAAGGGCCACATGGCGGTCGGCCATGTTCGCTACTCGACGACGGGCGACACTATCCTTCGCAACGTCCAACCGTTGTTCGCCGATCTCGACACGGGTGGCTTCGCGGTCGCGCACAACGGCAATCTCACCAACGCGCTGACGCTTCGGCGCGACCTCATCCAGTCGGGCGCCATCTGTCAGTCGACCTCGGATACCGAGGTCATCCTCCATTTGATGGCGCGCTCTCGCAAACGCCGCGTCGTCGAACGCCTCGTCGACGCGCTGCGCCAGATCGAGGGATCATGGGCTCTCGTCTGCATGACCAATGACATGCTCATCGGCGCGCGCGACCCCGTCGGCATCCGTCCTCTGGTGATCGGGCGTCTTGGCAATTCCTATGTGCTGGCTTCCGAAACGTGCGCCCTCGATATCGTGGGCGCCGAGTTCCTTCGCGAGGTCGACAACGGCGAGGTCGTCGTCATCACGTCCGAGGGCATCGAAAGCCACCGCCCCTTCCCGCGCCGGCCTGCTCGGCCGTGCATCTTCGAATACATTTATTTTGCCCGGCCGGATTCCATCGTCGGCGGGCGCAACGTGTACGAGGTGCGCAAGAGCATGGGGCTGCAGTTGGCCCAGGAGGCGCCGGCCGCTGCCGACGTGGTCGTGCCGGTGCCGGATTCGGGTGTGCCCGCCGCGATCGGCTACGCGCAGGCTTCCGGCCTTCCCTTCGAGCTCGGGATCATCCGCAACCACTATGTCGGCCGGACGTTCATCGAGCCCGAGCAACAGATCCGTCAACTGGGCGTCAAGCTCAAGCACTCGGCCAACGGCGCCGTGGTTCGGGGCCAACGCATCGTCTTGATTGACGACAGTGTCGTGCGCGGGACGACGTCGAAAAAGATCGTGACCTTGATGCGCGATGCGGGAGCCCGCGAGGTGCACATGCGCATCTCTTCTCCCATGATCAAATACGGCGATTATTACGGCATCGATACGCCGACGCGCTCCGAGCTGCTTGCGGCGCAAATGTCGCTCGAGGAGATGCGGCAGTTCATGGGCGCGGATTCGCTGGCCTTTCTCTCCGTCGAGGGATTGTACCGCGCCATGGGGATCGAGCGGCGCGACCCGGTCAACCCGCAGTTCAGCGACCATTGCTTCACCGGGGACTATCCGACCGATTTGACGGATCTCGATGGTGGATCGCAGCCGCGCCAGCTCTCCCTGCTCGCCGAGGTTCGCTGAAGGCCCGACCGTGCCGCGCTGACCTTGCGCATTGCCGCCCGCCCGCACATGCTTGTTGTGGGCTCATGCACGGCATTACCGACTGGTTTCCTGTGCCGTATGGGAGTTGAAATATGTTTTCGCCTTCCGCACGCGTCCGCGCCTCAGTCGTCTTTCTTGCAACCTTCGTCCCGGTGGCTGCTGCCGGCCAGATCAATACGGGGGAGCCGTCCGGCGCTTACCACCAGAGCTTCTGCCCGGCGCTCGAAGCCCAGCTCGCCAAGGCAAAGTTCGAGTACAAGTGCACGCCGTCGGCTGGCACCATCGAGAACATGACGCGCGTCAGCGGCGACCCCCGGCAGCTCGGCTATGGTCAGCTCGATGCCATGGCGCTCGCCCAAGCGGGCGGGGCGCGCGCGCAGGTGTTCACGCGGGTGCGCACCGATGATGCGCGCGAATGCGTGTTTGCGGTGACGCGAAATCGCCAGATGACCAACTATGGCGAAATTGCCGTCTTCGCCTCGCAGCTTCGCTTCGTGCTGCCTCCGACCGGTTCGGGAACGTCCAGCACCTTCCGCTTCCTCCAGTCGATCGATCCGGATGGTCTCGGCAAAGCCCGCAGCGTCGAGAACGCCACCACGGCAGAGGAGGCGATCCGCATCGCCCTCAGTGCCGAGGATGCCGTCGCGTTCTTTGTTCAATTCCCGGATCCGGACAATGCTCGGTTCACCCTCGTCCAACAGCTCGGGGGGCATCTGGTGCCGGTCATCGACCGCAACATCCTGCGCCAGCAGATCGACGGCCAGAAGGTGTACTTCGCGCAGGAGACGCAGGTGACGAACGCCGAATGGCTCGCGTCCGGCCGCAAGGTCGTCACCTCGTGCACCCCGCTGGTGCTCTTTACCGGTAGCAGCGACAAGATAACCGACGCCAAGGCCCGTCAGGATCATCTGGATCTCATTGCGACGATCAAGGCGCTACGGCCGGATGCCGTGCTTCCGCAGGAGAGCCTTTGGACCAAACTGTGGCGCCGGACGCGCGAGATCTCCGCCGTCAGCGCCGAGCGGCTGCTCGTCCTCAGCGAGGACGCGCGGGAACGGGCGAAACCCTATGTCGAGAAGGCCAAGCAGGCGACGGAGAAGGCCTTGGAGGCCGCCAAGCCCACCATCGACAAGGCCAAGGAGCTGGGCTCCAAGGCCTATGAGCGATCGAAGGAGGAGGTCAAGGAGCTGCTGGACAAAGCCAAGCCTGCAGAGCAACAGAAGTAGGTTTCGCGGGCGCTGGCTCGGCCGCGCCCACGCTGTACGAAAGAGTCCTGATCATGTCATCGAAACGTCTCTCCGGCCGCATCGCCCTCGTTACGGGCGCCTCGCGGGGCATCGGTCGGGCCGTTGCCATCGCGCTCGCCAAGGAAGGGGCTCATACGATCCTGCTCGCACGTACCACCGGCGCGCTGGAAGAGGTCGACGATGACATCCGGGCGGTTGGCGGGGTGGCGACGCTGGTTCAGCTCGACCTGCGCAAAGGCGACAAGGTCGACACGCTCGGGCCCACGCTCTACCAGCGCTGGGGAAAGCTCGACATTCTCGTCGGCAATGCCGGCATTCTGGGGCCGCTCTCGCCGCTCCCTCATGTCACCAACGACGCTTGGGCGGCCGTCATCGAGACAAACCTCACGGCAAACTGGCGACTGATCCGCACCTGTGATCCCCTGCTCCGCCGCTCCGATGCCGGACGGGCCATCTTCGTGTCGTCGGGCGCGGCGGCGGCCGATCAGGCCTATTGGGGACCGTATGCTGTTTCCAAAGCGGGCCTCGAGGCTCTAGTCAAAACCTACGCGCACGAGGTTGCGACGACTGCGGTCCGGGTGAACCTGGTGAGCCCCGGCCCGGTCCGCACTCAAATGCGCGCCAAGGCCTTTCCCGGCGAGAATGCCAGTAAGCTCCCCACGCCCGAGAGCGTGACGCCGCTGTTCATCGAGCTGGCTTTGCCGGAGCAGACGGCGAACGGCCAGATTTTCGACTACGACCGCGGTGCGCAGGATTAGTCGAACGCGATCGTCATGCCGTCGTAGGCGGGCTCCACGTTGGCCGGCAACTCGCGCTTGAGCGCGTCATAGTCGAGGTCGACGTGGAGGTGGGTCAGGATCGTCCGCTTGACTCCCAGCCGTTCGGCCCATTCCACAGCCTGGCGTACCGTGAAGTGGCTCGGGTGGGGCATGTGGCGCAACGCGTCGACGATCCACACGTCTAGATTCTGCAGGAGTGGCATGGAGGCCTCCGGTACGCCGCTGATGTCGGGCGAATAGGCGACGTTCCGAAAACGGAAACCAAGAGAGGTCATCTCGGCATGGTTCTGCACGATGGGCACGGCTTCGATGACGCCGCCGGGACCCGTGATCCGGACGGCCGTGTCCGGCAGGATATCGTTGGTGGTGAGAATGGGCGGATAGCTGCCGCCCGGTGGCGTCACGAAGCAATAGCCGAAACGTGACATCAGGCTGGCGCGCGTCGGAGCGTCGAGCCAAACCGGAACGCGTCGCTTGGTCAGATAGGCGAAGTTGCGCAGATCATCGATGCCATGTGTGTGGTCGGCGTGGTCGTGGGTGTAAAGCACCGCATCCAGGGCGGCGAGGCGAACCGATAATAGCTGCTCGCGCATGTCGGGGCCGGTATCGATGAGGACGCTGGTGACGCTGCCGTTGTCACGCCGCTCGACCAACGCCGAGCAGCGTCGCCGACGATTGCGCGGATTGGTTGGATCGCACTGGCCCCAGTCGTTGCCGACGCGCGGCACGCCGCCGGACGACCCACAGCCCAGGATGGTGAGTCGATAGCTCATGCCGGTGGCGTTTCCAGGAGCGCGGCTCGCGGCAACTTGGTGAACAGCCGCCGAACGTTGTCCGTGGTGGTGCGCGCGAGATCGGCGAGGGATACGCTCCTGATCTGCGCCAGCGCCTCCGCCGTGTGCACCACATACGCCGGCTCGTTGATTTTTCCGCGATAGGGCACAGGCGCGAGGAACGGCGCATCGGTCTCGACCAGCAACCGATCAGGCGGAACCTCGGCCGCGATAGCCCGCAACGTCTGCGCGTTCTTGAACGTGATCACGCCGGAGAACGACACATAGTGCCCTAGCGCGAGTGCCCTGCGCGCCAGCTCCGGGCCGCCAGTGAAACAATGAAGGATGGCGGGAAAGGCTCCGTGCGCGTGCTCCTCCTCCAGGATCCGCGCCGTGTCCTCGTCGGCCTCGCGCGAGTGGATCTCGAGCGGCAAGCCGGTTTCGCGGGCGGCCGCAATGTGTCGCCGAAACCCCTCGGCCTGCGCGGCCGGGGGGCTCTTATGGTAATGGTAGTCGAGCCCAGCCTCTCCGATCGCCACCACCTTCTCGTGGCGCGACAGGCGCACGATTTCCTCGAGCGGGATGTCGAGCTCCTCGTGCGCGTTGTGAGGATGCGTCCCGACGGAGCAGAAAACGTTGGGATGCGCCTCCGCGATCGCCAGCAGTGTCGGCAGATGCCGGATGCGGGTCGAGATCGTCACCATGGCCCCAACGCCGGCCCCGGCGGCGCGAGCCAGTAGCGCGGTGCGATTTGCCGCCAGCTCGGGAAAGTCGAGATGGCAATGATGATCGACCAGCATCATGCCCCGCGTTTCGGTTTAGCCTTGCCCGCCTTGCCGGTGGTGCGCGCCTCAGCCGCTCCATCGGCCTCCGGGTCGACATAGCGCGGGAACACGCCGACGGGCTCGGGCAGCACGGTGCCCGGTGCCAGGCGCGCCGCACGTCCGAGGGCGGCGAATGCGCGGGCGTCCTGCGGCTGGCCGAGCAGGTCGAGCAGCCGCCCCGCCGACGCCGGCATCACGGCCTGCGCCAGAATGGAGATCTGCCGCACCACCTCCGCGGTGACGTAAAGAATGGTTCCCATCCGCTGAGGATCGGTCTTGCGTTTCGCCCACGGCTCCTCGGCCGCGAAGTAGCGATTGGCGTCGGCCACCACCGCCCATACCGCATCGAGGTACTGCTTGATCGCCTGCGCGTTCATCGCGAGGCGCGCCTTCTCGTACAACGCATCGGCGGCGCCAAGAATGGTCTGGTCGGCGTCGGAGAAGACACCTGGCACGGGCACCTTGCCCGCGCAGTTCTTCGCGATCATCGACAGCGAGCGCTGGGCGAGATTGCCAAGGTCGTTGGCGAGGTCGGCATTTATACGATTGACGATCGCCTCGTGGCTGTAGGAGCCATCCTGGCCGAAGACCACCTCGCGCAGGAAGAAGTAGCGCAGCGGATCGACGCCATAGGCCTTGATCAGATCGAAGGGATCGATGACGTTGCCGACCGACTTTGACATCTTCTCGCCGCGGTTGAACAGGAAGCCGTGCGCGAAAACGCGATGCTGGACTGCGATGCCGGCCGACATCAGGAAGGCTGGCCAGTAGACGGCGTGGAAGCGTACGATGTCCTTGCCGATGACGTGAACATCGGCTGGCCAATACCGCCATCGCGAGGCGGCCTCGTCGGGAAAGCCCGCCGCGGTGATGTAGTTCGTTAGCGCATCGACCCACACGTACATGACGTGCTTCGGCGCTCCCGGAACGGGGATGCCCCAGTCGAGGGTGCTGCGCGAGATCGAAAGGTCCTCGAGCCCGCTCTTGACGAAGCTCACGACCTCGTTGCGTCGCTCCGGCGGCAAGATGAAATCCGGGTGGCTCTCGTAGAAGGCAAGGAGGCGGTCCTGGAACGCGGACAGGCGGAAGAAGTAGGTTTCCTCCTCGTTCCATTCGACCGGCGTGCCTTGCGGCCCGACCCTGACCCCGTCGGTGCCGACCGTCGTCTCGCTCTCCGCGTAGAAGGCCTCGTCGCGCACCGAATACCAGCCGGCGTATTTGGCGAGATAGATGTCGCCCGCCTTCTCCATCCGCCGCCAGATCTCCTCGGAGGCCTTGTAATGCCGAGGCTCGGTCGTGCGGATGAAATCGTCGTTGGACAGATCGAGGGCCCGCGCCATCTCCTGAAAGCGCTGGGCATTGCGATCGGCGAGCGCGCGCGGACTGATTCCTTCGCGCACCGCGGTCTGCTTCATCTTCAGGCCGTGCTCGTCGGTTCCAGTCAGAAAGAACACGTCCTTGCCGTCGAGCCGCTCGAAGCGGGCGATGGCATCGGTGGCAATCGCCTCATAGGCGTGCCCGATGTGAGGCGATCCGTTGGGATAGGAGATCGCGGTGGTGATGTAGAATTTCTGAGTCCCGCTCATGACGGCAGGGTCCGTGAGTTCGCGCGCTTCAAGGAGAGGCGGGGAGATCGCACCAGCGCCCAAGGGCGCCGCGACAAGACGTGCGAGCGGTCAGCACATTCGCGCGCCGGGACCGAACTCGGCCCCGAACGGGTTGTGGCGGGAATGGTTTGTCGAACCGATCATGATCTCGAAGTCATCCTCAATCGCGCCTCCCTACCACAGTTGCATGCGCCGCGCCAAGTCTTCGGACCGGATGGCATCATCTGGAAACCGCCTCGAGTCGCGCCAGAACGCCCAGAATTAGCGCGCGGCGGTCGAGGTTGAGGGCCAAGGTCTCTGCCTTGCGGTCCATGATCTCTTGCCAGAGCTCGGCCCAAGCCAACAGCTTGCCATTCGGAACCGCGGGAGCACCCGCCGGCCCCACCTCACCGCCGATGGCGGCCGACCGCGCCAGCCGGGCAATCGCGCCCAGCAGCAGGTCAAAAAACGTTTCGAATCGTGCTTGCTCCGTCGTCGCCGCCAAGCTGTCAGCAAGCGCGTGGGCGGCTGCCCAGTCGATGCGAGGAAGTGTGCCGAAGATGCGGTCGACGGTTCCCGCGACCTCGACGCCGTCCGAGGCCGCCAGCACAAGCAGGCGCCGAACGCTCCCTTCCGCCAAGGTCCGCAGACGCGGAAATGCTTCCGCCGACGGTCCATCGAGGGAGGCCGCGGCCAACGCCTGCTCGGCTGCCCTCTGCAGGGCATCAGGAGGCAGGCCGGGCAGGTCGACTACGCGGCAGCGGGACCGGATGGTCACCAACAGACGGCCGGGCTCGGCCGCCACGAGCAGAAACACGGTCTGTGGTGGCGGCTCCTCCAGTGACTTCAACAGCGCGTTGGCTGCGTTCGGGTTGAGGTCGTCCGCTCGGTCGACGATGACGACCCGCCACGCCTGCGCGCCGGCGGTGTGGGTGAGAAACGACTTGAGCCGGCGGACTTCATCGACTGGGATGGTGGTAACGAAACGCTTGCCTTTGGTGTCATACGGCCGCCGGATGACCAGCAATCCCGGATGCGACAGGGCCCGGACCTGGCGCGCGGTCGGGCTATCCGCGGAGATCTCGAGCGATCCTCGAGGCGCGGTGCGATCCTCGGGACGCGCCAGAACATAGCGTGCCAGCCGATAGGCCAGCGTCGCCTTGCCGATCCCTTCTCGTCCCGCAAGAATCCAGGCGTGATGCATGCGCCCGCTGGCGAAAGCGCCGCCCAGCAGACGCTCGCCGGCATCCTGGCCGAACAGCCGGCTTGTTTCACGCGGGTGAGGAAATTCGCCGAGTCGATCCGCCTCGGGGACGGGCTCGACCTCCTGCAGCATCGGCGCGCGGGCCATCACCCCTCACCAAAGAGCCGCTTGGCCACTACCGCCCACACGCGCTGCGAAACGGCCCCGGCATCGCCGCTGCCATCGATCACGGCACAGCGGCCCGGCTCGACGGCTGCGAGGTCGAGAAAGCCCTGGCGCAAATGGCGATGGAACTCGAGGGTGCGACCTTCGTAGGCATCGACACCCCGGTTGCCGGTGGCGAGGCGCCGATTGGACGCGCGGGCGAGCCCCTCCTCGGGCGCAAGATCGAGGATGAGGCTGAGGTTTGGCCGGGTCGGCGCCACAACGAGCGCCTCGAGTGCATCGAACGTCTCGGGCGAGAGTCCGCCGACCACGCCCTGGTAGACGCGCGTCGAGTCCGAGAAGCGGTCGGAAATCACCCAGCGACCCTGCGCGAGGGCAGGGCGGATGAGGCGGTCCAGATGGTCGGCACGGGCGGCATAGAACAACAGGGCCTCGGACAAGGCGTTGTGGGGCGCCGTCGCCGCCGACAGCGCGAGGTCGCGAACCTGCTCGGCAAATGGCGACCCGCCCGGCTCGCGCGTCTGGACAACCTCGAAGCCGCGCTCGCGGATGCGTTCATAAAGGCGCCGCGCCTGGCTCGACTTGCCGACGCCTTCGCCACCCTCGAAGGTAATGAACCTGCCAGTCGCCATGCGCGGACCGCCGTTGCATCATCGCCCCAGCGCTCGGCCGCCGGCGAAAGGACTACAGGAACCAGCCCAACGCCAGTTGCACCAGGGTGTCAAGCCCGCGCCGGACCGTGCTTCCGCGGTCCACATCCTCGGCCGCGTAAAGGGGGATTTCGTTGATGGCGTTCGACGCGTTGGTCACCCGCAACTTGGCTACCGCGTCGCCCTTGCTGATTGGCGCCTTGAGCGGGCCGTCGTAGACAAGCTCGGCCTTGAGCTTCTGGTTGGCGACGGCACGGGGCAGCAGCACATGGATGCTGCCTTTCCCGACGACCGGAACGTACATTCGCGTGCCGCCCCACACACGCGCCTGGCCGACCACTTCGCCGGCATCGAACAGCTTGAACTCGGTGAAGCTGCGGAACCCCCACTCGATCAGCTTGCGCGCTTCGTCGCGGCGATCCTCGGCCGTCGGCAATCCGTTGAGCACCGCAACGAACCGGCGCTCGCCCTGCTTGGCAGACGCCACGATTCCGTAACCCGCCTCCTTGATGAACCCCGTCTTCAATCCGTCGGCGCCGAAGTCCAAATTCAGCAAAGGATTGCGATTGAAGAAGCGATGGCGCCGATATTGAAATTCGCGCTGGGCGAAGATCTTGTAGTACTCGGGGTACGTTTGGATGACATGGCGCGCGAGCATCGCGAGCTCGCGGGCCGTCATCAGGTGCTCGGGATGATAGAGGCCAGTGGCATTCTTGAAGACCGACTTCTTGAGGCCAAGCGCCCGGGCTTCCTGTGTCATCCTCGCGGCGAAGGCGCCCTCGGAGCGCGAGAGCCCCTCCGCGATAGCGATGGCGGCATCATTGCCGGATTGGACGATGATGCCTTGCATGAGCTCGTCGACGCGCGCGCGGGTGTTGACCGGGACCATCATTGCCGAAGTGCCCGATGGCGCGCCGCCCGTACGCCAGGCATGCTCGCTCATGAGAAATTCGTCGGACAACTGAACAGTATTGTTTTTCAACGCCTTGAACAGTACGGCGAGGGTCATCAGCTTGCTCATGCTGGCGGGCGGCATGAGCTCGTCGATGTCGTGCTGGTAGAGGATTGCGCCGGTGTCGACGTCCATCAGGATGGCCTGTTTGGCGCGGCCTGAAAATTCAGCGCTCTGCGCCCACAGGAGTCCCGGCGAGACGGAAGCAAGAACAGCAGCGATTAACAGGGCAACGCTCAGCACCGCCCATCTTCTGCCCTTTCCGGGAGAACGGAAAAGCATGGCGCAAATCCCGTCGTGCGGCGTGGCGTTATAGATCGTGGCACTATCGGCGCAGGGGTCGATTCAAGTCAACGCTCGATGGCCCACAGGTGTCATATTTTCGCCGGACGGCCGCTCAGCGTCGCCACGCCAGGCCCGATGGCAATGCCGCCGTGACGTCACCGCGCGGCTCCGGGCGTGCGGCTCGCGCCACGTTCATCGGGGGCTGCGACTGCTGGGCAAGGAACTGGCGCTCGTGGCGGTCGTCGCCATCGAGCGGGGCGGGGCCGGCATACCGCACGCGAACGTCTGTCAAACCCTGTCGGTCGAATCCGAGCGCCCGGGCGGATGCCTGCGACAGATCGATGATCCGATCTTTTGCGTAGGGGCCGCGATCGTTGATGCGAACCAGGATCGTCCGGCCGTTGGCGGTGTTCGTCACGTAGGCGTAGGACGGCAGCGGAAGTGTTGGATGCGCGGCGGATAGCGCATCCATGTCGTAGATTTCGCCATTGGCGGTCTTGCGGCCATGGAAGTCGAGACCATACCAGGATGCGACGCCTACCCGGTCGTAGCCGGGCTCATCGCGAGGTACGTACCAGCGGCCTTCGATGGAATACGGGGCACCGACCTTCACCGTGCCGCCGCCCTTCGGAATGCGCTCGCCGTAGGTTGCAACGCGTGCGCTGGGCGTCGTCCCCAGGGACGGTTTGCCCCCCATTTGCGATGATCCGCTGGCGCAGCCGCCCAGCGCCAGCGCGACCAAGGCGACATACCCCAGCTTGGCTGTCAAACCGGCAGCAAGCCAGGCTGCGGCAACGCCCGCCGCGGGGCGGCCGCAGTCCGCGATGCCAGTGCCATGTCGTACCGCGCTCGTCAGCACACCGACCTCCTGGAAGGCGCCCCGACGCCCCTGCTCCCGCATAGTTTGCCGCGGCCCGACCCGTCGGCTTCAAGTGAGCGATCATCTCAAAGTTGGCTTGGGATCGCGTGAAACGGGCTCATCGAAGTTGCCCGCCGGTCTCAACGATTTGGTAAGAAGCGGGGTGGCGTCCCGTCGGCCATGGCCGTCAGCTCGACCCTTGTGAGGTCCAGCGCGAGCGTATATGCGAAAGCCTCGATGCGGATGGGTGGCCGAGTGGTTTAAGGCACCGGTCTTGAAAACCGGCGTGCTCGCAAGGGTACCGGGGGTTCGAATCCCTCCCCATCCGCCACAAAGATTGCTTATGCTGCCCCGCATAGATCCGGCGCCGCCTGGCAACGGCTCATTGTGGCGCGCCCGGTCGCGTGACCGGCAGACAGGCTTCCCCATCTCATGGACATTCGCCAGCTCCAATATTTGGCCGCTCTTGCCCGCGAGAAGCACTTCACCCGCGCGGCGAAGGTGTGCAACGTGACGCAGCCCACCTTGTCCGGCCGCATCCGCCAGCTCGAGCAGGAGCTCGGCGTGCCGATCGTCGAGCGGGGGCAGCGCTTCCACGGCCTGACGCCCGAGGGCGAGCGCGTCCTCATGTGGGCTCACGCCATCCTCGACAACTGGACGTCCCTGCAGCAGGAAATCGCCAAGCTGCGCAACACCAAGGGTACGCTGATCGGCCGCCTGTCGATCGGTGTGATCCCCTCCGGCCTGCCCATGGCCGCGGTCATCGCCAAGACCATTCAGGACCGCCATCCCGGCATCGAGCTGACCGTGTTGTCGCAAAGCTCGGTCGAGATCCTGCGCAACCTGGAGGATTTCTCAATCGATGTCGGCCTCACCTATCTCGACAACGAGCCGATCGAGGGCATGCGCTCCGAGGCGATCTACATGGAGCGCTACTGCCTTCTGGTTCGTGCGGACCACCCGCTCGCCAAGAACACGTCAGTGACCTGGGCAGAGGCGGCCAAGCAGCCGCTGTGCCTGCTCACCCCCAATATGCAAAACCGGCGGATCATCGATCGGGCCTTTCGCACGGCCAACAGCAAGCCGACGCCGCGGCTCGAGACCAATTCGGTGATCAACCTGTGCTCCAACGTGCATTTGATGGGGCTGGCCAGCATCGTCCCCGAATACTTCCTGGAAATTCTGGGGCCTATGTCCGATATCCGTGCCGTGCCCCTGGTCAATCCTGTGATCGAGCACTCGGTCGGGCTGGTGGCCGTCGATCGGGATCCGGTGTCGCCACTTGTTCTTGCTATGTTCGAGTGCGCAAAGGGTGTCGAGCCCCCTTCCCCCACCAGGCGCGCCTAGAGCCGCCCGCGATCATCGGCGGGCCCGATGACATTATCCAAACAACCGATTGGATAAGCACGGCGGTTGGCGGGATGCTGCTATCCTGGAATGCCTCGAAAGTGGGTTCGGATGGCTTTGTCAGCGGCAGAGACTACAGCTCAATCTATTGCGGCCGACTATGGCAATCGGCCGGACGCTCTGATCGAAATTCTGCACGAGATGCAAGCGGCGCTGGGCTGCATCCCCGAGGCGGTTGTTCCGGCGCTGGCGCAGGCGCTCAACCTGTCGCGTGCCGAGGTGCACGGCGTCGTAACTTTCTATCACGATTTCCGTCGCGAGCTGCCCGGCCGCCACGTGTTGAAGATCTGCAGAGCGGAAGCCTGCCAGGCGATGGGCGTGGAAGCACTCGTTGCCAGGGCCGAGGATAACCTGGGCGTCTCCTGCGGACAGACGAGCTCGGACGGACGCGTCACGCTCGAGCCAGTCTACTGTCTGGGTCTGTGCGCCACGGCCCCGTCGGCCATGATGGATGGCCAGGTTATCGGCCGGCTGACGGCCTCCAAGCTCGACCAAATGTTGAAGGACGTTGGCGCATGACCCTGCGTCTCTTCATTCCAAAAGACGCGGCGGCGGTCGCGGTCGGCGCCGATGCGGTGGCGGCTGCGTTCAAGCATGCCGCCGGCTCCAATGGGCCTCCCGTTGAGATCGTGCGTACGGGCTCACGCGGCTTGCTGTGGCTCGAGCCGCTTGTCGAGGTCGAGAGCGGTGGCGTGCGGTACGGTTTCGGGCCACTCGAGCCGGAGGATGTCGGCCCATTGCTCGGCAGCGGCCTGCTGGGCGGCAGCATGGGCTCGGCGCTCGCCCATTCCAAATCTCTCGGTCCGGTCGACAAGCTCGACTATCTCGCGCGGCAGACACGGCTGACATTCGCTCGCTGCGGGCTGATCGACCCGCTGTCGCTCGACGCCTATCGCGCCCATGGCGGCTACAAGGGCCTCGAGCGCGCTTTGTCCATCGCCCCGATCGACATCGTCAATGAGGTCAGCAAGTCCGGCCTGCGTGGGCGCGGCGGCGCCGGCTTCCCGACCGGCATCAAATGGAAAACGGTACACGATACGGCGTCCGATCAGAAATACATCGTCTGCAATGCCGACGAAGGCGACAGCGGCACCTTCGCCGATCGCATGCTGATGGAGGGCGACCCGTTCCTTTTGATCGAGGGTATGACGATCGCAGGTCTCGCAGTCGGCGCGACCAAAGGTTTCATCTACACGCGCTCCGAGTACCCGCATGCGATCGCAGCGCTGAAGAGCGCCATCGTTTTCGCCCGCAAAGCCGGCCTGCTCGGCCCCGACGTTGCGGCTTCCAAGAAGGCATTCGACCTCGAGGTGCGGACGGGCGCCGGCGCCTATGTGTGCGGCGAGGAGACGTCGCTGCTCGAAAGCCTGGAAGGCCGGCGGGGTATCGTGCGGGCCAAGCCGCCGCTCCCGGCACACAAAGGGCTATTCGCCCGCCCCACCGTCATCAACAATGTGCTCTCGCTGGCCGCCGTCCCGTTCGTGCTCGCGGAGGGCGCCAAGGCGTATGCCGACTACGGCATGGGCCGTTCGCGCGGCACGATGCCGATCCAGCTCGCGGGCAACATCCAGCGAGGCGGCCTGTTCGAGACGGCCTTCGGCTTGACGCTGGGCGAACTCGTCGACGACATCGGCGGTGGCACGGCAACTGGCCGGCCGGTCAAAGCCGTGCAGGTGGGCGGTCCGCTAGGCGCCTATTTCCCTCGCGCCTTGTTCGACACGCCGTTCGACTACGAGGCGTTCGCCGCGCGTGACGGCCTCCTTGGCCACGGCGGTGTGGTGGTCTTCGACGACACCGTCGACATGGCCCGCCAGGCCAAGTTCGCTTTCGAGTTCTGCGCCATCGAGAGCTGCGGCAAGTGCACGCCGTGCCGCATCGGCTCGACGCGCGGCGCAGAGACCGTCGCCAAGATCATGGCCGGCGACCAGCCGGAGGGGAACCTCGCCCTGGTCAGCGACCTTTGCAACACCATGAAGTTCGGCTCGCTGTGTGCGCTCGGCGGGTTTACGCCCTACCCCGTGATGAGTGCCCTGAACCATTTCCCTGATGATTTCCGTCGCCGGGCGCCTCTGCTCGACGCCGCGGAATGAGGATTTGCATATGGCTTTGATCAAAGAGATCGACTTCGGCACCCCCTCCTCCGGCACCGGCAAGGCTGTCACGCTGACGATCGACGGTACTCAGGTGACCGTCCCGGAGGGTACCTCGATCATGCGTGCTGCCATGGAGATGGGCACGCAGATCCCCAAGCTGTGCGCGACCGACAGCGTCGAGGCTTTCGGCTCCTGCCGGCTGTGTTTGGTGGAGATCGAAGGTCGCGCGGGCACGCCATCGTCCTGCACCACACCGGTCATGAACGGTATGGTCGTCCACACGCAGTCCAACCGCCTGAAGCAGATCCGCCGCGGCGTGATGGAGCTCTATATCTCCGATCACCCGCTGGACTGCCTCACCTGTGCTGCCAACGGCGATTGTGAGCTCCAGGACATGGCCGGGGCCGTGGGCCTGCGAGACGTTCGCTACGGCTACGACGGGGCCAATCACGTCTTCGCAAAACAGAACGGCACGGCCAACGTAGATTGGATGGCCAAGGACGAGAGCAACCCTTACTTCACCTACGATCCGTCCAAATGCATCGTCTGCAGTCGCTGCGTGCGTGCATGCGAGGAAGTGCAGGGCACGTTCGCGCTGACGATCTCGGGCCGTGGGTTCGACAGCCGCGTGTCGCCCGGTATGTCGGAGAGCTTCCTCGATAGCGAATGCGTGTCGTGCGGGGCCTGCGTGCAGGCCTGCCCAACCGCGACGCTGAGCGAGAAGGCGCTGATCGACATTGGCCAGCCGGAGCATTCGGTGGTGACGACGTGCGCCTACTGTGGCGTCGGCTGCTCGTTCAAGGCGGAGATGCGGGGCGAGGAGGTCGTCCGCATGGTGCCGTACAAGGACGGCAAGGCCAACCGCGGCCACTCCTGCGTGAAGGGTCGCTTCGCGTGGGGCTATGCGACCCACAAGGAGCGCATCCTCAATCCGATGGTGCGCGACAAGATCACTGATCCCTGGCGGGAGACGACCTGGGAGGAGGCCATCGGCCGCGTCGCCTCCGAGTTCAAGCGCATTCAATTTCAATATGGCCGCGACGCGGTGGGCGGCATCACCTCGTCACGTTGCACGAACGAGGAAACGTTCCTCGTTCAGAAGCTGATCCGCGCGGGGTTTGGCGTGAATAACGTCGATACGTGCGCGCGTGTGTGCCATTCGCCGACCGGCTATGGCCTCAAGACTGCCTTCGGCACGTCGGCCGGCACGCAGGACTTCGACTCCGTGGAGCACACGGACGTTATCGTGGTGATCGGCGCCAATCCGACCGACGGGCACCCGGTGTTTGCCAGCCGCATGAAGAAGCGCCTGCGGCAGGGCGCCAAGCTGATCGTCATCGACCCGCGCCGTATCGATCTGGTGCGCACGCCGCACGTCGAAGCGGCTCACCACCTGCCCCTCACGCCCGGCACCAACGTGGCGGTTCTGACGTCGATGGCGCACGTCATCGTGACCGAAGGTCTCATCAACGAGACTTTCGTCCGCGAACGGTGCGAGACGGAGGACTTTCGCGAGTGGGCGGCCTTCGTCGCCGAGGCGCGGCACTCGCCGGAAGCGATGGCCCAATACACGGGCGTCGATCCCTCCGACCTCCGAGCGGCCGCGCGCCTCTATGCGACGGGCGGCAATGCGGCGATCTACTACGGCCTGGGCGTCACCGAGCACAGCCAGGGCTCGACCACCGTCATGGCGATTGCCAACCTGGCCATGGCGACTGGCAACCTCGGCCGACCCGGCGTCGGCGTGAACCCGCTGCGCGGGCAGAACAACGTGCAGGGCGCCTGCGACATGGGCTCCTTCCCTCATGAGCTGTCGGGCTATCGCCACATCTCCGATGGCGCCACGCGCGCGATGTTCGAAACGCTGTGGGGCTGCCCGATAAACCCGGAACCCGGCTTGCGCATCCCGAACATGCTCGATGCCGCCGTCGAGGGCGTATTCAAGGCCCTCTACATTCAGGGCGAAGACATCCTGCAGTCCGACCCCAACACCCATCACGTGTCGGCCGGCCTGGCGGCTATGGAATGCGTCGTCGTGCACGACCTCTTCCTCAACGAGACGGCGAACTATGCCCACGTGTTTCTGCCGGGCTCGACGTTCCTCGAAAAGGACGGAACGTTCACCAACGCGGAGCGGCGCATTCAGCTCGTGCGCCGCGTCATGACGCCGCGCAACGGCGGCTACGCCGATTGGGAGATCACACAGCTCATCGCGCAGGCGATTGGGTTGGATTGGGCCTACACCCATCCGAGCGAGATCATGGACGAGATCGCCAAGCTGACGCCCTCGTTCGCTGGCGTCAGCTTCGCCAAGCTCGACGAAATGGGCTCGGTGCAGTGGCCGTGTAACGAGGCTTATCCCGCTGGCTCGCCGGTAATGCACATCAGCACCTTCGCCCGCGGCAAGGGCAAGTTCATGTTGACCGAGTACGTGCCGACGGACGAGCGCACGGGCCCGCGCTATCCGCTGCTGCTGACCACGGGCCGCATCCTTTCGCAATACAACGTCGGCGCCCAGACCCGGCGCACTGACAACGTTGTCTGGCACGAGGAGGATCGCCTGGAGATCAATCCGCACGATGCTGAGCAGCGCGGCGTCAAGGACGGCGACTGGGTGCGGGTTGCGAGCCGCGCCGGCGAGACCGCGCTGCGCGCGCAGATCACCGATCGGGTGGCGCCGGGTGTGGTCTACACGACCTTCCATCACCCGCTGACCCAGGCCAACGTGATCACCACCGAGTATTCGGACTGGGCCACCAATTGCCCCGAGTACAAGGTGACGGCCGTGCAGGTGAGCCCGTCCAATGGACCGACGGACTATCAGGACCGGTACGAGGCGTTCTCTCGCTCGAGCCGGCGTATCGCTCCGGCGGAGGCCGCGGAATAGCTTCATGACCGACGCTGCCGTTCACATGCCGAGCACGAAGGTCACGGCGCAGTCGGTTGAAGTCCGTGACCGCTGCATTCCCGAGGAGGTGCCTGTCGCGTTCGTCTACGATGGCTCGACCTATGCGGTCATGATGGCATCGCCAGGCGATTTCGAGGTTTTCGCTACCGGATTCAGCCTGAGCGAAGGCATCGTCGCGACACCGGAGGAGATCCAGAGCCTCGAGATCATCCGCCAGCCCAATGGCATCGAGCTGCGGATGTGGCTGGCGCCGGGCCGTGGAAAGGCCCTGGCGGAGCGGCGGCGGCGGCTCGCGGGGCCGACCGGCTGCGGGCTGTGCGGGGTGGAAAGCCTCGATGCCGCCCTGCCCGCCTGCACGCGCGTGTCGTCGCAGACGATGGTATCGGCCCAGGACATTTCGACGGCCCTGGCAACGCTGGCGCCGGCGCAGGCTCTCAATCAGCAGACCCACGCCGTGCACGGCGCGGGCTTCTGGACCAAGGATGGCGGCCTTCTTGCCGTTGCCGAGGACGTCGGCCGCCACAATGCCCTCGACAAGCTGATCGGCCGGTTGCGCCGCACGGGAGTGGACATCAGCGGCGGCGTCATTTTGCTGACGAGCCGCGTCTCGGTCGAAATGGTGCAAAAGGCCGCGGCTTCCGGCGCGCCGATCTTAGTTGCCGTGTCAGCACCGACGGCGCTGGCCGTGACATCGGCGCAGGAGGCCGGCATTACGCTGGTCGCGGTCGCGCGCGAGGACGCTTTCGAGATCTTCACGCATCCGCACCGCATCACCGGCGCGCAGTTGCATCGGGCCAAACGGAAAGGAGCGATCGATCATGCAGCCTGACAAGCTGGTGATGATGGCGAACCAGATTGCAGCGTTCTTCGCCGCACAAGGCGAGGAGCGAGCTCTGCCGCAAATCGCCGATCACATCGAGAAGTTCTGGGACCCGCGCATGCGCCGGACGATCCTTGCCCACATGGCGCAGGGTGGCGCCGGTCTCGTGCCCCTGGCACGCGCGGCGATCGAGAAGATCAAGCCGGTGCGGGAGGTTGCCACGCCATCGGGTGCGCGCGGCTGACGATTGAACAGGTCGGTTCTCGATACTAAGAAGGGGCCTGAAAGGGCCCCTTTTGTCATTCACAAGACGTAATCACGCAAGTCAGAACCGGTGCTTGACCGTGCCGCGCACGGCGAAGTCGTCCTCGGGCAGAGCCGGGGCCTGGGGAACCGGCTTGACTTCGTTGGCTCCGTAAAGGAGCTCCAGCCCGAAATCCATTTTGGGCAGGACGCCGAGCTTGCCCAAGCCAGGAATGCGGATTTCCGTCCCGCCAAAGCTCTTGCCCTGGGTGCTGCCATCGCTGAAACGCGCCGTTCCATCGGTGGAGGAGACGCCAGGGGCCGGGGCCTGCTCCGCCGGCGCGCCCGGGGCCTTGGCCCCTTGCTGCACGTCGAACGCCAGAGCCGTGCCGCTGGCCACTGCCATCAGCCCCGCCATGACAACCCACGTCTGCACTTTCATTCCGAACCCCGCAAATCAATATTTGCGCCTCTGTGACGCAACGTGGCGTTGAACACACCGTATTGCAAGCGCGTTTCCCCAGCCCTAACGGCGTTGGTACCTTTCGCGTTTTGACTGTGATCTCGTGGCCATGTGGCACATTGGCAACGCACGAGTGGCCGCCCTGTGGCTGCCCCATCGGCGTCATGTTTCAGTCAAAAAGAAGAAGGCCGCCCCTTGGGGCGGCCTTCTGTATGCTTGTCTGGCGATGCGATCAGAACCGGATGATCGCGCCCATGAAGACCGCGTCCATGTCCTGCGGCGACACCTTCTGTCGGACTGCGCCGTTGGTGGTTGAAATATCGGCAGAGAAGTTCTTGTAGCCGATATACAGATCCATCGCAGCGGCATCGATCGACTGGGTGATGCCCAGGCCCCAGACGGTCACGTCCGAGCGAGCCAGCTGCGCCAGTCCGCCGAGCGAGGCGATGTTGGCCGGGACGCCACCAGTGGACGTTAGGCCTGCACCTGTCTCGTACTCGCCGTAGTCGGCATAGAGAGTCGTTTTACCCAAGGGGATGAACGACCGCTCGATGCCGCCGACCAGGTACCAATGCTTGTCCTCGTCGCCGACAGCGCGACCATACAGAGCGCTACGGTTCTTGTCCTCGATGCGGCCCCACGAACCCGAGATGAACAGGCCGGTGGGCACGTGCATGATGCTCGCCGAAAGGCCGAGAGCATTACAGTCGACGGCACTTCGTGTCGTGTCAGCAGCGGCCAAGTCGGCGCAGGCCGGGCCGTCAGCCGAAGCCTTACCCGGGTTGTCGTTCTGCTGCTTGTAGCCGATGCCGGCCGCCAGGCGAACACCGTTGAACTCGCCGGCATAGCGCAAAGCGACATCCCACATGTCGTCCTCACCCCAGGCCGCCGAGAACGTGAAGCCAGCCAGCGTCGGCGAGATGTAACGAACGATATTGTTACGATCGCCTTCACCGGCGTTCCACGCGCCTGCGAAGCTCGGCGTGGCGTTGTTCCACGTTACCGTGCTCAACGTGCCGTTGGCATTGCGGAGGAAGAAACCACCCACCCAAGCGGACGGATCGGAACCCGCCGTCTGCGTGTTGGCCAAGTTGATCTCCGTGATGCCGTCGGTGGCGCTCGACGTCTCGCCCAGCCATACCCGGCCGAGGCGGCTCGACTCGAGCCACCACGCGCTATGGCGGATGTCGAGAGCGTTCAAGTCGCCGCCGGCACGATCGGTGTTCTGGTTGCGGTTGCCGGAGTTGGCGTAGCGTACGCCGATCTCGAGCAGGTAACCAGCCGACCACTCGGAGTCGATCTTCGCCTGGCCGACGAAACGGAACCGCGTACGGCTCATGTTGTTCGACACGACGTAAGCATTCGACTCGCCGCCATCGTCCCAAAAGATGATGGCCTCGTTGATCTGACCCGACACGGTCAGCGACACCTTGCGGTTACCCTTGCGAGCCGTCGTCGCCTCAAGTTCGGCGACGCGCTCCTCAAGGTCCGCACAGCAGTTGCCACCCAAATCGGCCGCCATTGCGGACGTCGCAAGGACGCTCGCAGCCGCGGCGATGGCGAAGCGACTGGTCTGTTTTTTCAGTCCCCCAATCATTTCCATCTCCACTTCGATTGCTCCATGTGCAGGAAGCAGCACGCGCTGCCCGGCTCCAGCCCGTGTCCAGACCGAGATGCACGCACGCGCGTGTGCGCAAGCAGCTCCGACCGGACGCGGCACGCAGACGCAACGAAAACTGTACTCGTGGACTACTCAGTGCGGCGCACCTGGCATTGCCGGGCTTGCTTCCTGCGAAGCGGGGTGACGGTCTTAAATCGACCGCTGCCCGCCAGTGGCTGACCTTGGAAGGCCCTGCCGCACGACTCGTGACAGTAGGTGATCCTTAGTTCAGGAAAGGTTGCCAAGCAAACGCACGTTGCAAATTCTCCGCCCAATCGGCCGAAATTGTTGCGGTTTTGTCACGCTGCTCTGTGGCACACCCCCGAATTCATTGGGGTTTTCTTGGGTGGTGCGATTTTGAACCGCCCCGTCCCGAGGCGCCTCCGCCATCGTAGGATCTGGCTGCAACGCTTTGGAATCGCTTCAGACGTTCGATTCTAGCCCATTGGGCACGACTCGCCGGCGTCGGTTCGAAGACCAACGATGTGCCTTGGCCGTCCGCTGCGGTCGCGCTGGCTATCCACATAAAAGTGGATCTGTTGTTTAGCGGCGCGGAACGCGAAAGAGCCGCCCGGTGGGGCGGCTCTTTGCCTTATGTGTCGTGGTGATCAGGATCGGCAGATCAGAACCGGATGATGGCGCCAGCGAAGAATGCGTCCATATCTTTCGGCGTCACCTTCGTCGTCGCGGTACCTGCAGCATTGGTGGTCAAAATATCGGCTGAAAAGTTCTTGTAGCCGACATAGAGGTCCATCGCGGCGGCGTCGATCGACTGGGTGATGCCCAGACCCCAGACAGTCACCTCCGACGTAGCCAGCTGTGCCAGCCCGCCAAGCGTGGCGATATTCGTCGGAACGGCACCGGCGCTCGTCAGGCCCGCACCCGTTTCGTACACACCATAGTCGCCGTAGATGGTCGTCTTGCCGATGGCGAAGAACTTTTGCTCGATGCCACCGGTAACATACCAGTGCTTGTCCTGGTCCTCGACGGCGCGGCCATACAGAGAACTCCGGTTCTTGTCCTCGATGCGGCCCCACGAACCGGACACGAAGAGACCGGTCGCGGTATGCATGATGCTGGCCGACACGCCGAGCGCGTTGCAGTCTACCTCGCTCGAGGTCGTTCCTGCGGCACGGTCAGCGCAAGCCGGGCCGTCCGCACCGGACTTGCCTGGGTTGTCGTTCTGCTGCTTGTAGCCGACGCCGGCTGCCAGGCGGAAGCCGCCGAACTCGCCGGCATAGCGCAGGGCGACATCCCACATGTCGTCCTCGCCCCAGGCCGCCGAGAAGATGAACCCGGCAAACGTCGGAGACACATACTTCACGATGTTGTTGCGGTCACCCTCGCCGGCGTTCCAGGCGCCCGCGAAGCTCGGCGTGACGTTGTTCCACGTCGCCGTACTCAGCGTCCCGTTGGCATTGCGAAGGAAGAAGCCACCGACCCAAGCTGACGGATCGGAACCCGACGTCTGCGAATTGGCGAGGTTGATCTCCGTGATGCCATCCGTCGCGCTCGACGTCTCGCCCAGCCAGATGCGACCGAGCGACTTGGACTCGAGCCACCACGCGCTGTGACGGATATCGAGTGCGTTCAGATCACCGCCGGCGCGATCGGTAAACTGGTTGCGATTGCCGGAGTTGGCGTAGCGCACACCAATCTCGAGCAAGTAACCGGCCGACCAGTCGGCATTGATCTTGGCGTCGCCAACGAAACGGAACCGCGTGCGGCTCATGTTGTTCGACACGACGTAAGCATTCTGCTCTCCGCCGTCATCCCAATAGATGATCGCTTCGTTGACCTGACCGGACACGGTCAGCGACACCTTGCGGTTGCCCTTCCGTGCCGTCGTCGCCTCGAGCTCCGCAACCCGCTCTTCCAGGTCTGCGCAGCAGTTGCCGCCAAGGTCGGCAGCCTGGGCGGATACGCCGCCCGCAATGAGACCAGCCGCAGCAACGAGCGCCACGCGGCTAGCTGACTTGAAGAGTCCCCCGATCATACGAACTTCTCCGTTAGGACTTTTAACGCTGTCGGGACCCAATCACCACGACTGGACCGTTCGTCGCTCGGTCGACTGAGCCCCAATCGACCTTGCCTCGAAAGGCTTAGCTCAAGGCTCGCCGATCAGTAAACACTTGAGGCGCTCTGGAGTGTGGATTGACACTGGCGCCGTGGCCTTTGCGCCACGCTTGAGAGATTCGGCGTCAGCGATTCGTTCGATCTTAGCGCTCAAATGTCAGGAAAATCGGCGCGATTGCCTGTCTTTCCGCGATTTACGTCAAGATGTTTCGGGCGCGCTGCGCAGCCTCGCTCCGAGGTGGGCATATTGTGCATGATGCCTCGAAACCGCCATGAATATCCGAGCTGTTCCGCGGCCGCGCCGTTCCAGCTACGTTGCCGTCCGTATTCAACGGAGACAGACCTTGCGCGAGCGGCCCCGCGATCCCCCGTTCGACGTACTGATCGTCGGTACCGGACCTGCCGGCCTGGCCGCCGCGGCCGCGCTTGCGACCGTTGGCGCGGATGTGGCCATTGCAGGGCCACCTCTTCCCCCATCCGGCATCGCTGACGGGCGTACCGCCGCCTTGTTTGGCGGCAGCATCGACTTTCTGGTCGATCTTGGTGTGTGGCCGGCGCTTGCGGCGCGCAGTGCCGCTATTCACGGCATCCGGCTGATCGATGATACGGGCGGCCTGCTGCGCGCGCCTGAGCTGATTTTCCAGGCCGCAGAGATCGGCCGCACGGAGCTCGGTTACAATGTACCTAATCGCGACCTGACGACGGCCCTTTATGGCGCTCTGACCGCTAACCCGCGTGTTGCGATTCTTGCGACGCCTGCCGTGACAGGGCTCGAGCCCGCCGACGACCACGTCAAAGCTCGCCTCGACGACGGGCGCCTGGTGTGCGCCCGGCTTTTGGTGGCCGCGGACGGACGCCAGTCTATTTGCCGGGCCGCGGTCGGGATTGGGGTCCGCGCGTGGCGCTACGACCAGAGCGCCCTGGTCGCCACCTTCTCGCATGACCGCCCGCATGAGGGCATATCCAATGAGTTTCATCGCCTGGCGGGCCCGATGACAACGGTGCCAATGCCTGGGGCGGCTTCCAGCCTCGTCTGGGTGGAAACCCCGCAGACCGCCGAGCGGCTAGCGGGTCTTTCCGATGCGGTATTCCTAGACGAGTTGTCTCGCCATCTCCATGGCGTCCTCGGCGGAATTGGTCGCGTCGAGCCGCGCCGGCTGTTCCCGTTGTCCGGGCTTCGCGCGGATCGCTATGGTCAGTCGCGGGTGGCGCTTGTGGGGGAGGCGGCGCACGTTATCCCGCCCATTGGGGCGCAGGGTCTCAATCTCGGTCTGCGGGATGCGGCCGGGATCGCTGCCTGCGTGTCCGAGGCCAAAGGCAGCGGCGGCGACTGCGGCAGCGATGCCCTGCTCGATCGCTATCATGGCTTGCGCGATAGCGACATCACGGCGCGGACGTTCGCGGTCGACCTGCTCAATCGCAGTCTGATCTCCGGGCTCGCCCCGGTTCATCTCGCCCGCGGTGCGGGCCTCCATCTCCTGCGCGCGGTGCCGGCGTTCAAGCGCGCGCTGATCCATCAGGGGCTCGGGCCGTCGCACACCGCGCTCGTGCGGTCGCCTGCCCAATCCTTCAGCCCTGAGCATCGTGCGGTATGACGTGCTCAGGCCTTGACGCATGCGTCACAGCCCGGCACAGACGGCGCGCGACCACATGCTCTTGCCAGAACGATCAGCACTGCACCAATGCGTAGCCTCCGGGACATCCAGCACAGGATCGAGTACCTGTTGCTTCGCCTGATCATTGGGTTCGTACGCGCGCTGCCGCTGGAAGCCGCCGTGGCAGCGTCCGCGGTCATCTGGCGCTGGCTCGCCCCGATCGCCTCGCCCAAACGCCATCGGCGCGCCCTGGACAATCTCGCCATCGCCTTCCCCGAGAAAACCTTGGACGAGCGCAAAGCGCTGGCCCTCGCGCATTGGGAAAATCTCGGTCGCGTCATGGCCGAGACAATGCAGATCGATCGCGTGTTGAGGGACCCCTCGCGCATCGAGATCGTCAATGATGCCGTCTTCGCGCGCTATCGCAACAAGCTCGGGCCGGTAGTTGGCGTTTCGCTGCACATGGGCAATTGGGAACTGGCGATCTGGCCGCTCACGTTGGCCGGTGCCACGCCCGCCGCCGTCTACCGTTCGGTGAACAATCCTTACGTCGATCAATATTTGAGGGACCAGCGGCGCGATCTCTATCCTGGCGGGCTGTTCGGCCGGGGCAAAGTAGAGGGCGACCATGGCGAGGGCCAGAAAACAGCCCGCCTCATCATGGACTACGTTCGCCGTGGCGGACGCCTCGGCGTGGTGTGTGACCTCTACGACCGAACCGGCCTTCCGGTGCCTTTTTTCGGAAAGGACGCCCGCACCGTCACAATTCCCGCAATGATCGCGCGGCGGGTCGGCGCACGAGTGTGGATGTCACGGTGTGTCAGGGTCGACCGGCAATCCCGCTTTCGCATCGAGCTCAAGGAGCTCAAGATCCCGCGTAGCGTCAACCAGGCCGACGACATCCGATCCGCGACCGCGGCCATGCAGCGTCAATTCGAGGAGTGGGTACGCGAGGTCCCCGAACAATGGATGTGGAGCAACCGTCGCTGGAGTTGACGGCGCTTCCCTTGATACGGCCCATCGCGGGACTGTTGCGCAGCCGACACGGCAGCCGCCTCACCAAGACTTTCCGTGCACCTCTCTGGCGACACGCGACGGGGGATTGGTTACCGTCCGCACGGGGCACAGCGTGCGCGGTGCGTTGGGGGTCGGTCAGTGAGCGTTGTCAGGTGTGTGTGCGTGGTTGCGGCACTTGCGGCGGGATTGTCCGCCGCCGGCTGTGCGCCCGAAGTGGCGAACGTGGCGCCCGCACCTATCCAAACCGGTTTCGAAGCCGCGGCCGGCGGCGAGTTCTTCCGCCTCATCCCCACCGACTCGAGCTTCCGGCCCGGAACCTTCATTCGTGCCAAACTCACAGGCCGCGCTCTCAAAGCGCGTAGCATGCTGTGCGATAACCAGCCGTCGCCCGAGCGCCTGCTCCAGGGCAATGTGCCCGGATTGGACGTCAAGAAAGACTCCGGCGGCTCATTCCAGGTCACAGGGCAATTTCTCAATCGGCTCAATGCGGATCTCGGGGGCAACGCGATCCGCAGCGTGGAGCTAGTGATCGAGAATGCGACGATCTTGCGCTACTCCGAGGAAGCGCTGGAGAACATGCGCAGTCAGCTATCGCCCGGGTGCCAGCGTCTCATTCGCCAGACTGCCGATGACGATGACCGGGGTGAACCGATCCAAGTCATGGCCGTTCTGGTTGCGGACGTGACTTATCGCGTTCAGTTCAATCGGGACAATCCGCGCGTCGCGACGCTCAACCTTCAGTCGCAGGTGACCGACCGTATCAAGGCCGGTTTGACAGCGGGCTTGGTGAAGCAGTCGGCCACTGCCTTCGGCGGCAAGCAGGTTTGGTTCGGCATGTGGGTGCTGCGCCAGGATGAGGATGGCAACTGGCTGCCGGCCGTCCCGACCGGGACCGAGTAAATCCGGGCGGCGCATTGACGACGGCCACGTGGCGCGTACAGTCCTGTCGCAGCGCGCCATCCGACGCTCGAAGGCCCTTGCTTCCATGCCCGCGACCCGTACCCCCGCGAAGTTCTATCATTCACTTGCGATCGGTGCGCCGCCGCCGCTGCGGGCACTGCCGGTTCGGCTCGAGCGGATGATCCACTTCGTACCGCCGCACAACGAGAAGATCCGCAGCAAGCTCAAGGATGTCATCGCCCAGGTGGACGTGGTTCTGGGAAACCTGGAGGATGCCATTCCGGCCGATCAGAAGATGGCCGCCCGCACCGGTTTCATCGCGATGGCGCGCGACAACGATTTTGGCGCCACCGGGCTGTGGACGCGCATCAACTGCCTGAATTCGCCCTGGGCGCTCGATGACATCACAGAGATCGTCGGCGCGGTCGGCGGCAAGCTCGACGTGATCATGCTGCCCAAGGTCGAAGGCCCGTGGGACATCCATTACCTCGACCAGTTCCTCGCCCAGCTCGAGGCCCGTCACCGCATCGGTAGGCCGATCCTGATTCACGCCATCCTCGAGACGGCCGAGGGGGTCTCGAATATCGAGGACATCGCCGCCGCAAGCCCGCGCATGCACGGCATGAGCCTGGGTCCGGCGGATCTCGCGGCCTCGCGTAGCATGAAGACCACGCGCGTGGGCGGCGGCCATCCTGCTTACGGCGTCCTTGCCGATCCCGGTGGTGCGGGCGCGCGTGCGTTCTTTCAGCAGGATTTGTGGCACTACACGGTGGCGCGGATGGTGGATGCGTGCGTCCGCAATGGCATCAAGCCCTTCTATGGCCCCTTCGGGGATTTCTCCGATGCGGCGGCCTGCGAGAGCCAGTTCCGGAATGCCTTTCTAATGGGTTGCCTCGGTGCCTGGTCGCTCCATCCCACGCAAATCGACATCGCCAAGCGGGTGTTCAGCCCGGAACCGGCGGAGGTCGCCTTCGCCAAACGCATCCTCGACGCGATGCCCGACGGCACCGGCGCGGTGATGATCGACGGCAAGATGCAGGACGATGCGACCTGGAAGCAGGCCAAGGTGATCGTCGATCTCGCCCGGCTGGTGGCCGCCAAGGACGCCGAGCGGGCGGCTCTCTATCAGCTTTAGAGCAGCATACGATATGAGCAAGATCAGACAGGCAAAGTATCACGTCGGGGAGGTGGTGCGGCACCGCCTCTACTCGTTTCGCGGCGTCATTTTCGACATCGATCCGGTGTTTGCAAACACCGAGGAATGGTGGCTGTCGATCCCTGCGGAGGCCCGTCCGCGCAAGGATCAGCCGTACTATCATCTGCTCGCCGAAAACGCCGAGACCGAGTACATCGCCTATGTGTCGGAGCAGAACCTTTTGCCCGACGACACTCGCAAGCCGCTGCGCCATCCCCAGGTGAAGGAAATGTTCGCGGTGGATCGCAAAGGGGGCTATCGGGCGCGCTTCATCCAGAAGCACTGACGACCAACCGAGACCCGAGCCGGTCCACGCAACAGGGCCGCACGGGTATCCCGGCGGCCCTGGTCAATCGTACCGATACTGGTCCGTCGCGCGCTTGCGCGCCGCCGCGGGGGCTACTTCTTCGCGGGCGCTTGCTGGCCCTGCGCTGGCTGCTCAGCCTGTGGTGCTCCGCCGGCCTTCTGCTGGTCCTGGGCCTGCTTGATCAACTCGACCTGGCGCTGCCTGATCTGGGCCATAAGCTGGCCGCGTGCCTGGGCATAGGCCTTGTTGTCGACGGGCGCGCCGGAATGAGCCTCCGGGAAACCGATGAGAGGAACCGGGAACCCGACGGGCTGCGCCCCCGCATTGAGGGCCAGCACCATCATACCGCCGCCGGTCTTCATGGCGTCGACCAGGTCCTTCGGAGCTTCGGCTTCCGCGGTGCATCCAGCCGGGTGACACAGAGAGTACTTGAGCTCGATCGGCTTCAGCAGCTTGTCGTCGATCTTCTCGTTCTTCTGCGCTTTCTCCCACAGCTCCTTGGTGTAGACGGCCGCGCGCACGCCGGGCGGAATGGCCATGCCCAGCGGGACCATGATCATCAAGTGCTGCTTGTCGGACCCCTCGACCTGCCGGATGGCTGCGGAGACGATCACCATGCCGCTATTGCCGTCGAGACGCTCGTGATGCGTCAGGCAGATGTTCTTTTCGTCCTTGGCTTCCTTGCCGTCCTTGTCCTTGGTCGGAATTGTCGCCTTCTCGCAGAGCTTCACCCACGCGCTCTGCTGGCCCTGCGGCGCACCCTTGGCCTGCTCCTGACCTTTGGCCGGCTGCTTTGGCTGCTGCGCTGGCGCTTGCTGCTTGGGCGGCGTGCCCTTCTGCGGCTGGGTCTGCTGCGCGATCGCCCCGCTAATGAGCGTTGCGCACAGACCCAGTGCAATGGCGCCACTTGCCCCTTTGGCGAGCCAGGATTGATATCTCATGACGTGTTCCGACCTTTCAATGTGAGCGGCGCGTTCCGCTCGGCCCCTCGCTAGGAAATTCTCAAAGCGCCCCAGGTTGCATCGCAATCGTTCCGCCAGACGCCTACCCGGCGGGGTCTAAAGGCCCGATTGCGGCAATCCCGTGGCCGGTTGGTCCTGCCCCTTGCGCCCGCGTCGGGCTTGTGGGGACTCGTGGCAAAGCAGCCACGCGCGTGGCACAGTCGTGCGCCCCAGCTCTGGCCGAATTGTGTTAGAGGGTCGCGGAACGTCGCTAGCCCCCGACGCAAAGCCATCCAACCCAACCGAGGTGCCGACAGGGCATGAGATGTTGCCTCGCCTTTGCCCTCGCTGCGGCGCTGTTTTTCGGCGTCTCGCCGGTCCCCGTGGCCGCCGAGGCTCGCCCCGGCCTCGCCATGCACGGGGAGCCCGACCTCGCCGCCGGCTTCACGCACTTTCCCTATGCCAACCCTTCAGCGCCCAAGGGCGGCCGCCTGCGGCTCGGCGCTCTGGGCTCCTTCGACAGCCTAAATCCATTCATTTTCAAGGGCGTAACCCCGCAGGGCCTGCGCGAGTATGTGTTCGAGAGCCTGATGGCGCGGTCGCAGGACGAGCCGTTTACGCTCTATGGCCTCATCGCAGAGAGCGTCGATGTGCCCGACGACCGCAGCGCGATCACCTTCAACCTGCGGCCTGAAGCCCGGTTCTCCGACGGGCATCCGATCACCGTGGAGGACGTGCTGTTCTCCCACGCCATCCTCAAGGAGAAGGGCTGGCCCTATCATCGCTCCTACTATCGCAAGGTGGTGCGCACCGAGGTGCTCGGGCCCTCTTCCGTCCGCTTCGTCTTCGAAAACGGCAGCGACCGCGAGATCCCGCTGATCCTCGGCCTCATGCCGATCCTGCCGCGCCATCTCGTCACGCCGGAGAGCTTCGAGCTGACCACGCTGACGGCCCCCGTCGGCAGCGGGCCCTACCTCGTGGCGCGAGTGGATCCCGGCCGCAGCATCGTCTACCGGCGCAACCCGGACTATTGGGGCAAGGACCTTGCTGTAACGCGCGGCCGGTTCAATTTCGACGAGATCCAGGTCGAGTTCTTTCGCGACGCCTCCTCGCTGTTCGAGGCCTTCAAGGCGGGAGAGCTCGACGTCCGTGTCGAGGACGACCCCGGGCGCTGGGCGGAAGGCTATGCCTTCCCCGCGATCGAGCAGAAGCGGGTCTTCAAGCGCGAGGTCGCCACCGGTGTTCCGGCCGGCATGTCGGCACTGGTCTTCAACACCCGCCGCCCCCTGTTCGCCGATCCGCGGGTGCGCCGCGCCCTGCTCTTGCTGTTCGATTTCGAGTGGGTCAACCGCAGCCTCTACCACGGCCTCTATATGCGCACGGACAGCTTCTTCGAGCGGTCGGCGCTGGCCTCCTCGGGGCACCCGGCGAGCGCCCGCGAACGCGAGCTGCTGGCGCCCTTCTTGTCCGAGGTCTCGCCCGACGTGCTCGAAGGCCGCTTTGCCTTGCCGGCGACCGACGGCACTGGCGGCAATCGGGCCAACCAGCGCGAGGCCCACCGCCTACTGAGCGAGGCAGGGTACACGCTGCGCGGCGCGACCTTGGTAAAATCCGACACGGGCGCACCGCTCGCCTTCGAGTTCCTGGCTTCCAGCCGGGCGCAGGAGCGCCTAATGCTCGGGTATGCCCGCACCCTCGAGCGCATGGGCATCATCGTCCGTATCCGGCAGGTCGATTCCGCCCAATATTGGCTGCGCTTGAAAACGTTCGATTTTGATATGGTGCAATGGACCTGGGGCAGCTCGCTGTCGCCCGGCAACGAGCAGATCAACCGGTGGTCGACGAAGGCTGCCGACACGGAGGGGACGCTCAACTACGCCGGCGTGAAGAGCCGGGCCGTCGATACCGTGATTGATGCTCTGCTGGCCGCGCGCGAGCGGGAGGATTTCACCGCCGCCGTGCGAGCTCTCGACCGCGTGCTACTGTCGGGGGACTACGTTATTCCCCTCTTTCACGTCCCCCGGCAGTGGGTGGCGCAATGGCACCATCTCAAATCCCCAGAGCGGGCGCCGCTGTTCGGCATCGATTTCGACACCTGGTGGATGGAAGGCTCGCCGTGACGTCGCCCGTCCGCTATCGCGGCGCGCCGCCGCCGGCCCGCTTCAACATGGCGGCTTATGCCATCGGCCAGGCGGCCGCCACCCATCCCGGCAAGCCGGCCTTGCTCGTCGTGGGCGAGCCGGGCCGCCCGCCGCTAGAGACCTGGACCTACGCGCAGGTCGAGGATGCGGTCTTGCGCATCGCCGCCGGCCTCAGGGCGATGGACCTCCAACCCGGCGCCCGCATCCTGATCCGGCTGGAGAACACCAGCACCTACGCCCTGCTCTTCTTCGGCGCCATCGCCGGCGGCTACGTGGCGCTGCCGGCGTCGAGCCAGCTCACGGCTGCGGAGGCCGAATTCCTGCTCGCCAACAGCCGAGCAGAGGCGGTTGCGATCGGCGATGGCCTGGCGCTTGGTCCCGTGCCAGCCGGGGTTCGCATCATCGAAGCCGCCGAGGTCCTGCGTATGATTGCCGGGCCGGACCGGGCGAGCTATGCCGATACCGCCGCCGATGACCCGGCCTTTCTGATCTACACGTCGGGCACCACGTCCAAGCCGAAGGGCGTGCTTCATGCGCAGCGCTCGGCATGGGGCCGGCGGCCGATGTATCAGGGCTGGTATGGGCTCTCGGAGAGCGACCGTGTCCTGCACGCCGGCGCTTTCAACTGGACCTATACCCTCGGCACCGGGCTGACCGATCCGTGGGCCAATGCGGCCACGTCGATCGGTGCCAAGGATCCCGCGCTCTGGCCGGCGCTCATCGCGGCGACTGGCGCGACGATTTTCGCGGCCGTGCCCTCGCTCTACCGGCAGATCCTGAAATACGCCGCGCCCGACGCGGCGGCGCTCGGCGTGATGCGGCACGGCCTCATCGCTGGCGAGACGCCGCCGCCGGGGCTGTTCGAGGACTGGGCGGGGCGCACCGGCCGGCAGCTCTACGAGGCACTGGGCATGAGCGAGCTGTCGACCTACGTCTCGTCGTCCCCGATCGTGCCGCGCCGCGCCGGCGCTATCGGGCGCCCGCAGGCCGGCCGCAGCATTGTCATCCTGCCGGCCGACGGCGGCGACGAGCCGCTTGCACCGGGAGAGATCGGCCTGCTCACCGCGCACCGGAGCGACCCCGGTCTGATGATCGGTTACTGGGAACGCCCCGAGGAGGAAGCCGAGGTCTTGCGCGGCGACTGGTTCGTCGGCGGCGATCTCGCTAGCATGGACGCTGACGGCTATGTCACCCATCGCGGCCGCGCCAACGACCTGATGAAGGCCTTTGGCTACCGCGTGTCGCCGCTCGAGGTGGAGGCCGTGCTTGGCGAGCACCCCTCCGTGGCCGAGGTTGCTTGCGCCGAGGTCCGCGTCCGCGCCGACGTGTCGGTGATCGCCGCCTTCGTGGTCTCGAAGGGAGACACTCGAGATGGCGATGCGATCAAGGCGTTCGCCGCGACCCATCTTGCCGCCTACAAATGCCCGCGCGAGATCGTGTTCGTGGACGCCCTTCCCCGCACCGCCAACGGCAAGATCAAGCGCGCGGCACTTAGGATGCCGGACCTTTAAGCGCTACGTTGGGGCGCCGCGCTGGTAGTACTTGGCGAGCTGCAAGGCGCGAGGCCCGCCCTCGGACAGCCGGTGCATGATGTTTTTCAGCGTCTCGAATTCCTCTCGGCTCAAGGTTTCGAACAGCGCATCGTTGACCGGGCGCTGGAAGGCCGCCAGGCGTGCGAGCGTGCTGCGACCCAAGCTCGTCACAAACAACTGGACACGCCGCCCGTCAGACGGGTGCGGCCGCTTCTCGACGTGCCCCGCCTGGACCAGCTTGTTGATTTCTATCGTCACGAACGGGCCGCTCAGGTGCAATCGCTTGGCGACCTGATTGATGCCCACCGGGTCGTCGGCACGCGCGATGACGATCAGGCTCAGATATTGGGTCGGCGAGAGCCCGACATAGCTCGCAAATCCGGCGCGTGCCTCCTCCAGCGTGTTGCCGAACGCGAAGAAGTCGTAAAGCATTGATCTGAAGTCCTTATCTTGGGTAGCAGACAGCAGTGCTGGCCGCGTCACCGTCAGCAAATCGTCTCCTTCGGTCACGTCGATCTCCGTCCACGCACGCACGAGCCGCAAAGAAGGGCTTGACTCGATTTGTAAGATAGCTTTGTATAATAGCTATTATTAATATCTATCTTACTGCACGACGTGGTGATCCACAATGAGCGATCCCGTCTTCAGGCGTGCGCTGGGGGAATTTGCCACAGGCGTCGCGATCATCACCGCGAGCGGCCCCGACGGTGCGCTGATCGGCATGACGATGAGCTCTTTTAACTCCGTATCCCTCGACCCGCCCCTCGTCCTGTTCAGCGTCGATCGCAAGGCCAACAGCCTGAAGGCGATGCTCGAAGCCAAGGGCCTCGCGGTCAACGTTCTCGCCCGCGACCAGGAGAGCCTCTCCAACCAGTTCGCCCGCGCGCTCTCGAACAAATGGACCGACGTGAAAACAAGTGTCGGTCACGCCGAAGCACCGCTGATCGCAGGCGCCCTCGCGCATTTCGAGTGTGAGACCTACGCCCACTACGACGGCGGTGATCACGTGATCTTCGTCGCCCGGGTTCTG